>Ga0209337_1001581_pt1 | contig 17189 bp, 9 predicted proteins | sample LinPmetageLP53_FD_184044 | JGI IMG/M metagenome (GOLD analysis project Ga0209337, IMG submission 184044) | Marine viral communities from the Pacific Ocean - LP-53 (SPAdes) (version 2) | ecosystem: Environmental > Aquatic > Marine > Oceanic | place: Pacific Ocean | collected 2010-02-08 | reverse complement strand
CATTTGCATATGATGAAGAAGAAGATGAAGCAAGAGAGATTAAAAAGAAAAAAATAGCGTTAAAAGAGCAAGTTGCCAACGCTAAAAGCCACTTAGACGGGCAAAAGTCTAAATACTATGAAGAAATTAAAGCTGGTTCTAGGTTAACAACCGAACAACAGAAAGCTATAAACTTTTTTAATAGGTACAACAAAGAGTCGGAAGAAACTCAAAAAATAGCAAAAAAACAAACTGATAATTTTTTAAATAAAACAAATCAAGTTTTTAACGATAAGTTCAAAGGTTTTGAATATAACATCGGCGAAAAAAGATATAGGTTTAATGTGAAAAATGCTAACGAGGTTAAAAGTAACCAAAGTGATATTAATAATTTTGTCAAGAAGTTCTTGAATGAAAAAAATGAAATGTCAGACGCTAAAGGTTATCATAAATCTTTATTTACAGCAATGAACGCTGATGCTATTGCTAATCACTTTTACGAACAAGGTAAAGCTGACGCTATTAAAGATAGTGTTGCTAAAGCCAAAAATGTAAGTATGGATCCTAGACAATCGTTTTCAAACGATAATACTAGTGGACCAAAAGTAAGAGTGCTTAACAATGACACTTCTCCAACTTTTAAATTTAAAATCAAAAATAAATAATTAATTTAAAAAAACAAAATTATGTCAATTAATGCTGGTACAAATTTGAATAGTGTTCCTGCCCAAAGGCAACAAACACTATCTACAAACTATCTAGACCTTAATGGTTCAGGTGGATGGGCACAACAATATTTACCAGATCTTATGGAAAAAGAAGCTGAAGTTTTTGGACCGAGAACTATTTCAGGATTTCTTTCACAAGTAGGAGCTGAAGAAGCGATGACTGCTGACCAAGTTATTTGGTCTGAGCAAGGTCGTTTACATTTATCTTATAAAGGAGATATAGATGCTAATAACGTTATTACTATCCAAACGGATATTGATGGTAACGCGATCACTGTAACTACAGATCACGGTGTAAGAATAAACGATACAGTTATTGTATCAACTGTAACTGGAATTTTCAAAGCTTTAGTAAGTGGTGTTAGTGGTTTAGACATTACTGTTACAACTTACGATGGTTCTACTATTCCAACTTCTGGAAACACTTTAGATGGAGGAACTACTATATTAGTTTATGGTTCTGAATTTGCTAAAGGTGTTGGTTACAACGCTGCAGGAGCTGCTGTTACAGAAACAAGAGGAGCTAATGAACCACAGTTCAAAACTTTCTCTAACAAGCCAATTATAATGAAAGATTACTACGAAGTTTCAGGTTCTGATGCTTCAAGAATTGGTTGGGTTGAAGTTTCTGCTGAAAGCGGACAATCAGGTTACTTATGGTACTTAAAAGCTGAAGCTGATACAAGAGCTAGATTTAATGACTACATTGAAATGGCAATGTTAGAAAGTGAAATTGGTTCTGATAATGCTCACACGTTAGGTGCTGGTGCTTCTGGTGCTACTCACGGAGTTGATGCTGCGCTTGGTTTAGCATCAGGTGCTAATACTGGTACTGAAGGTTTATTTGCTGCTGTTACTGACAGAGGTAATATTACTACTGGTGTTACTGGTGTTAACGCTTCTACTGATTTAGCTGAATTTGATGCTATCTTAGCTGAGTTTGATAAGCAAGGTGCTATTGAAGAGTACATGATGTTTGTTAACAGAGCTACTAGCTTAGCTATGGATGATATGTTAGCTTCAATGAATTCTTACGGTGCTGGTGGTACATCATACGGTGTATTCAACAACTCTGAAGACATGGCATTAAATTTAGGTTTCACTGGTTTCAGAAGAGGTTCTTATGACTTCTACAAGTCTGATTTCAGATACTTAAATGATTTAGCTACTAGAGGTGGTATTAATGCTGCTAACGCTGCTAATGCAATTAGAGGAATTATGATTCCTGCTGGTACTTCTTCAGTTTATGATCAAACTGTTGGACAAAGCATGAAACGTCCTTTCTTACACGTAAGATACAGAGCTTCACAGACTGATGACAGAAGAATGAAGTCTTGGGTTACTGGTTCTGTAGGGGCTGCTACATCTGCTTTAGATGCTATGCAACTACACTTCTTAACTGAAAGATGTTTAATTACTCAAGGTGCTAACAATTTCATGTTAATGAAATAAGCACTGTTTATACTAAAGAACCGGGGCTTCGGCCTCGGTCCTTTTATTTATTAATTTTATTATATATTATATTATGGCAAAAAAACAAAAAACACAAGAGGTAGAGGTACCTGTTGTTGAAACTCCAGTAGTTGAAACACCAAAACCTAAAAAAGTAGAACCTAAAAAACCAAGTTGGGAAATAAAAGATAGAATTTACAATTTAAACTCAAGAAGCAAACCTATATCATACATGTTAAAAAGCTCAAACGTTTACTGGTTTGATGAAGAAAAAGGTTATGAAAGAGAATTAAAATATTGTGAAAATCAAAGAACTTCATTTGTAGACGAAATGAAAGGTGATCAAAGACTAGCTCATGTTATTTTTAGAAACGGTACTTTATTTGTAGAAAAAGAAAAAACAGTTTTACAAAAGCTATTATCTTTATACCACCCACATAGAGATAATATCTACTCGGAATACAAACCTGTCGAGGAAGCCGCTAATGACATAGAGATATTAGAGTTAGAAGCTGATGCAATATTAGCTGCTAGAGATATGGATGTAGATATGGCAGAGGCAATACTACGTGTTGAGAAAGGCTCTGAAGTTGCTAGGATGAGTTCTAAAGAACTTAAACGTGATTTATTACTATTTGCTAGAAGTAATCCTAATCTGTTCTTAGAACTAGCTACTGATGATAACGTTCAGCTTAGAAACTTTGGTATTAAAGCTACAGAGCTTGGTATTATTAAATTAAGCTCAGATCAAAGAAACTTTTTATGGGGATCAAACGATAGACCTATAATGGTAGTTCCTTTTGATGAACACCCATACACTGCTTTAGCACATTGGTTTAAAACTGATGAAGGTATGGAAATATATGCAAATATAGAAAAACGATTAAACTAATCAAACTGTAGAAGCGGTCGCTCTACGGGGCGACTGCAACTACTTAACAACAATAAAATGAAATCAAAAGGACTAGGCGACTCAATTGAAAAATTTACAAAAGCAACAGGGATAAAAACTTTAGCTCAAGCAACTGCTAGATTAACAGGTAATAAAGACTGCGGGTGTAACAAAAGAAAAGACTTATTAAATAAAGCTTTCCCTTATAAAAAATAATAAACATGATAAGTATAGACACTATATATCAAAGAGTACTAGCTGCTGCAAATAAAGAACAAAGAGGATATGTAACACCTCAAGAGTTTAATTTATTTGCAAACCAAGCTCAAATGGATATTTTTGAACAATATTTTTATGACTTAAATCAATATGATAGATTACCTGATAACAACACGGAGTTTTCTAACATAACAAATTTACTCGATGAAAAAATAAGCGTCTTTAAGCAAGTTAAAAATTTAACAGCTGGTACAGGTAGTGAGTTTATTTTACCAGGATCAACTGGTGTTGATGATTTTTACAGATTAGGTACTGTAATGTATCAATCAAAATACCCTGTTGAAGAAATAGAACATGAAGAGCTTTATAGAATACAACTAAGTCCTTTATCAGCACCTTCAACAACTCAACCAGTTTATATTAGAAAAAAGAATTCAGCTTCACAGCAAGTTATAGAAGTTTATCCACAAAGCATAAACTCAGGTATAACAGCAACTCAAATACATAAGCCAAATAAAGTTAATTGGGGCTACGTTGTAATTGATGGTAAAGCATTGTATAATGCAACAGCATCAGTAAACTTTGAATTACATGCTTCAGAGGAAAAAGAACTTGTTAACAAAATATTAGTGCTATCAGGCATAATGTTAAAAGACAGTGGGCTTTATGCTTCTGCAACTCAAGAAGATCAAAAAAGTATTCAACAAGAAAAATCATAATAAATGGGATTACTAAATCAATCAGCAAGACAATATTATGAAGGCCCAGACGGCGTTCAAAACAGTGGAGACGAATTATATGGTAGTTATCAATTTACGTCTTTAGAAAATATAATAAATCAATTTATAATTGCTTATGTTGGTGAAGACAAGTTAATTCCTAGAATAAAAAAAACAGATGTTTCTTTTCACGCTAAACGTGCTTTACAAGAGTTAAGTTTTGATACTTTTAAATCTTGCAAATCTTTAGAGCTTGAAGTTCCAAACACATTAAGTTTACCTTTACCACAAGATTATGTAAATTATGTTAAAGTTTCTTGGGTTGATGGTAGCGGTGTACTACGTATGTTATACCCTATGTCTAAAACTTCAAACCCAAAAGCTTTCCAACAGAATGCTGATGGTAGTTTAAAATTTGAAAACAATACTTACCAAGCAACAACTGCAGATCCTTTTCAAGAATACGGTATTACAAAATCTGGAAAAACATCTGCATTTAACGGTGATGGTTTAATAAAATCAGATAATCCTTTACAGCAATATAAAACAGAAATAAGAGTTAGTTTTGACACGGATGGTACTGGAAATTTAAAGTATGGACCAACACTTTTTCAAAACAATTCAAATGAAAGAGTTAGTCATGGTATGTTTATTCAACTAAGAGAAGTTCACGATATAGCTGTTGGTATGAAAGTTATTGGCCCTGGAATACCTAACGGAACAACAGTACACTCTATAAATACTATAGCTGGTAGTCTTGCTTTCCCTTATAATGTAACACTATCAACTCCAGAATATGAACAATGGCTCTTAGGTGGTCAGATTGGTGCAAATACATACGCTCCAACTATAACTGCATCACAAGTTCTTTTTGACAATGAAGAGCTTATATTTGCAGATCTAAATAAAAAATCAAACACAAAAACAAATTACAAATCATCAAAAACTATAGAAGAAACTGTAGATGGTTATGATTATGACACAGATATATATGATCTTAATGAAGGTAAAAGATATGGTTTAGACCCACAGCACGCACAGACAAATGGATCTTATTATATTGACTGTATGGCTGGAATAATTAATTTTAGCTCTAACATTTCAGGAAAAACTGTGATTATAGAATATATAAGTGACACGCTCGGTACTGATGAGGAAATGAAAGTGCATAAGTTTGCAGAAGAAGCTATGTACAAGTGTATAGCATACGCAATACTTTCTACAAGAGCTAACATACAAGAGTATATAGTACAAAGATTTAAAAAAGAACGTTTTGCTTCTACTAGAACAGCAAAGCTAAGACTATCAAATTTAAAATTAGAAGAATTAACTCAAATACTTAGAGGTAAATCTAAACAAATAAAACACTAGTATATGCCGGAGATTAAAAACAACTTTATTCAAGCTAAAATGAATAAAGATCTTGACGAAAGGTTGGTGCCTAACGGTGAGTACAGAAACGCTTTGAACATACAGGTTTCTAATTCTGACGGTTCTAATGTTGGTGTTATTGAAAATGTTAGAGGTAATACTCTAAAAATTTCTGGACCAGGTTCTAGTGTTGATTATGGTAGTAGATGTGTAGGGACTATTGCAGATGAGTCAAAAAATCTTATATATTGGTTTGTTGCTGCCCCTATGTCTGGTGAAGTTGTTTATAATTTTAACAATACAAATTCAGGTGTTTTAGACTGGAGTTGTAGAAGTTGTTTATTAGATGCTACAACTAACACTTGGTGGCGAGATAAGATATACCAATACAATTCTGTTTCTGAAATAATAAATCCAGTTTTTGTAGATAATTTTTTATTAAAAACATCTTTTCGACCTAGCAGTAACAATGCTAACGGTTTAAATTTAAACACACCCGCTTCAACTGTTTTTAGTGGAACTAGTAACAAGCATTTTTACACTTTAGATTTTATACCTGGAAATATTCATGAGCAAGTTAGTGTTGGTATGACTGCGTATTTTTTTAACGGTAGTGCACATAATAACGTAACAAATTTTTCTCAACCTGCTGGTCAATTTTCACAAGAAACTACACCAGTAGTTAGAACTGTTATAAGTGTAGATAAAGATTTAAATGGTCGTACTTGCGTTATATTTGATAAAAACTTACAAGAAGAGCATGATGGAGCTAATTTTACTAATGGAAATAAACTTATAGATTCTTCTATTGCTGATTACAATTATGTAATATTTACAAAGAAAAGACTTTTAAATTTTAATTGTGACAATATAGTTACTGGTATAAACACTCTTTATGACTTTTTATTATGGACAGATAATGATTCTGAACCTAAAAAATTACATGTCCCAAGAAGTATAGCAGGTACTAATCAAAACGGTAAATTTAGTACTAGACTTATAGTAGAAGAAAGAGGTATTGAAATTAAAGATGATATATTAGTAAAAGAAGAAAACATATCTGTAATAAAAAAATATCCTAAAAATAAGCCTTTAATAGAAGAAAAAGTTGAATATGCTTTAGCAGCTACAGCGTCTTACAATTTTACTAACCAGCAAGAGATTATTAACGGATTACCTACAAATTTGTTTTTATTAAGTGATCCTGGTGATGTAGTAAAAATTGGTTTTGACAATTTTACTGGAGGAAATAATTTTGTTATAGGAGAAGAAATAAGATTTTTAGAACAATCTAGCACGCTTCAATTACCTGAAAATTTTTCTGTTAGATGTAAAGTTTTAGAAAATATAAGCAACACAGTAGAAGTTTTTCCTCAACCTTTTCCACTTAGCCCTCTTACAATATCGCATGGCCCAAACACATATAGATTAGAAATTTTAAGCATATCATCTAACACTATAATAGATCCTACAAATACAGTTAGAGAAGACTTTAATGTACAGAGAGTATTAGATGAAAAAAGCTTGTTTGAAAAAAATATGGCAAGATTTGGTTATAGATGGAGATACCAAGATGGTGAGTATTCTACATTTTCACCTTTTTCAGATATTGTGTTTGAGCCTGGAAAATTCAATTATGATTCTAAAAAAGCCTATAACAAGGCTATGCAAAACCAACTTATAAGATTAACTTTAAGAAACATTATATCTAGTGATATGCCAGATGATGTTATTCAGGTTGATATTTTATATGTTGACTCTAACTCTCCAAACGTGTATGTAGTTGATAAACTAAGATATAATGATTACGCGCATGTTTCTATTGGTGCTCAAATGTATAATCATTGGCGATCTGATCAATATGAAATAAAATCTGACATTATATACGCTTCTGTACCAGAAAATCAATCGTTTAGATCTTGGGATAATGTACCAAGAAAAGCATTGGCCCAGGAAATAACTGGTAACAGACTTGTTTACGGTAATTATTTACAAAACTATACATTAAGAAATAATTCTCCAGAAAATTTATATGAAAAACCAGTTTTAGAAACATCATTAGATGATAGATGGAGTCCGCTTGTAATCCTTAACACTAACACTAGAGGTGGTATTACTACTACTACAATAACTACAAATAAAGTTTTATACAACGATATTTATTTTGATGAACAATCAGTAAACCACCCAGAGTTAGACTTTCCTTTTTTAGAAGCAGAACCTTTAGAAAACTTATTAGGTAATCCTTCTTTAAAGTCAAATAGAAAATATCAATTAGGTTTTACTTATTTAGATGAATACGGTAGAGAAACGCCTGTGTTTAGTAATTCAGAAGCAACTGTAGATGTAACAAAAAAACACGCAGATGAGTATACACTATTGACTTCTAAAATAGTTTCTTTCCCACCTAGTTGGGCAACAGATTTTAGAGTTTACGTAAAAGAAACTTCTAACGAATACTACAACGTTGTAATGGACAGAGTGTATAGAGCTGAAGATGGTAATTTATGGCTTTCTTTTCCTTCATCTGAAAGAAATAAAATACAAGAAGATACATTTTTAATACTTAAAAAACCTGCTGACTCAGATGCTTTAGTTGAAGATCCTGCTAGATACAAAGTTGTTTCTATAGAAAACGAAGTTCCAGATTATTTAAAAACAAAACAAAAGCTAGTTATAAAAGCTACTGGAGATGACACTCTTCTTCCAACTCCACCAATAACACATTTATTTACATCAGGTCTTTCAAACACTAACTTAGACACTTTGTTATCTCCTTTGTCTAGAACTTTTAAAATTGAAGTTACAAGATTATCAGACGAGACAGCAATAAATTTACAAGATGCTGGTGTCAATGTATTTGACTTTAAAGTTGGAGGACAATACTCAAGAAAATACAATATTGTAAATATCACTGCTGACACTACCGAGTATACAATAACTTTAGATAAAATTATACATAGTAGTGAAGACTGGATGTATAGTAATGTTTTAACAGCAACTTACGATGACAAACTAGAGTTATCTTTTTACAAAGAAATATCTGAAGTTAAACCAGAATTTTTTGGTAAGTTTTTTGTAAAAATAGAAGGTGATGGTATTGCAGACCAATATTTAAATACTAACGTAGAATCTGATACTTTTTATGGTGTAACAGGTTCTTTTAATTTTTTCTATTTTTCTGATGTTGGTAAAGCCGGTATTATAGATGGCACAACAACACTGCAATTAACTCCTAACGGTACTACTTGGGAGTATTACCAATCATCAAATGGTTTTAATCCTCATACTGGTGCTTCCACATCTGTAATACACAGTGCGGGTACTACTATGGTTAGCGCTGAAACATCTACAGATAGCTCGAATGATTGGGATGATGTTTTTGATTTAATAGGCCCTCCATTTCTTAGTGGACAACCATCAAGCGGTTGGTTTATAGATGAAGTTTTTTATGCCGGAGTTCACCCAAGTGGTAACCACCCTAACATACATAATCCAAACAACGTAAACGCTACAGACAGTAATTTTAATTACGGTAGAGGTATATTTAAAGATGGATCGCAAGACTATATAGAATTATCATTTGGCCAAATACAACCTAGTTCTGGATTAGCTGGTAGCGCTTTTGGAGGTCCTAATGGAGACGAAATAAACTATGCTGATTTTAACGAATCATTTATATGGGAAGTTGGTAGTAGTCAAAACCCTAATCATGCAGACCAAAACTCTGTGACAAAAAATTTAACACCTGGTAGTAAGTTTAGATTTTTAGGTGATCAAAACACCGCAATATACACTATATCAGATAGTGTTAGTATACAGAAAATTAGAAGATACAACCATACAGAGTGGGGTGAAGTAAAATATAGGTTTGACCAGTGGGTTTCAGATCAAACAAACACAAATAAAGAACAAAACTATATAGACGCATGGAATAGATTTTCTGCTCCAAATAATAGAAGGTTAACATATGTAATTCCTATTGATAAAGATATACTTGGTCCTAGTGGTACGTTAATAAATGGAGATCCTATTACAGACCCAGACAAGGCAAACTCAGCAGCTTTAGTGTCTACGCCACAAACAATACAGTTTATAGAACAAAGAAAAGATGAAGAAGCTGATGTAATATCAAGTAGTAACCCGGTTATATTTGAAACAGAGCCAAAAGAAAATATTGATTTAAATATATTTTATCAAGCATCAGATTCTTACCCAACAAGGTTGACTATTGAAACAGCTGAGCAGTGGGTTCCTTTAGGTAGTGTTGTTACATGTAAGTCGCATCCTTATGTTGTAAGCGCAACAAGTATTACGTTTGTTACTGGTTGGGAAATAAATAATTTTGGAGAGATAATGGTTAAGTTTAATCAACCTTTAGATATTTTAGGCATGGGTAGACTAGACGTTCTTGATCAACAAACTTTAATATTAAGATTTGTTAGACCAGACAATTCATTTACAACTCTTAGAGGTGCTTGGACAAATCCTGTTACAGTTCCAGAGTTTGCATCTGTTACTCCAAGTTTAGAAATAGGTAATCAAACTGACTATGTAACAAATAATATGCCTTGGACAGAAACTGCTTATCAAGTTAGTAGTTCTAATGTAGCTGCTAATAAAATAGGTATATCTTGGTTTAATGTGTTTTCTTATGGTAATGGTGTTGAGTCTGATAGAATAAGAGATATTTTTAACGAAAAAAAATTAAGTAAAGGTGTTAAAGTTTCTACAACTATAGACGAGCCATATGAAGAAGAAAGAAGAAGTAGTGGTTTAATATATTCTGGTATATATAATAGCAATAGTGGTGTTAATAATTTAAATCAATTTATACAAGCTGAAAAAATAACTAAAGATTTAAATCCTACCTACGGAAGTATACAGAAATTGTTTTCAAGAGAAACAGACTTAATATCTTTTTGTGAAGATAGAGTTATAAGAATAGCTGCTAACAAAGACGCTATATTTAATGCTGATGGCAACCCTCAGTTAATAGCCACTAACAATGTTCTTGGTCAAACAATACCTTTTAGTGGTGATTTTGGTATATCAACAAATCCAGAATCTTTTGCTAAAGAAAGTTACAGAGCTTATTTTACAGATGCTAAAAACGGTACAGTTCTTAGATTATCTAAAGACGGTTTAACGCCTATATCAGATTATGGTATGAAAGATTATTTTATTGATGTATTAAAAAACAATAATGAATATAGAATAATAGGTAGTTATGATGATAAGAAAAACTTATATAATTTATCTATAAACAAAGATCAATGCTCTTTACCTCAAGTTAGTTTTGGAGATGAAAAATCAACAGTAAGCTATTCTGAAAAAAATAGAGGTTGGGAAAGTTTTAAAAGCTTTGAGCCAGAACAAGGCATAAGTCTTTCTGGTGATTATTACACGTATAAAGGTGGTTATTTATACAAACATCATTCACTAGTCAGTGATAGAAACGCATTTTATGGAAATAATTCATTATCATCTGTTACATTTTTATTTAATGCATCACCTAGTGTTATAAAATCTTTTAATACTTTAAATTATGAAGGCACGCAAGCAAAGGTTGTTGAAGAAACCGCTCACCCAATAGTTCAGTCAAATTCAAATAGAGGTTTTTATAATTTAACTGGAACAGATGGTTGGCTTGTTTCAGATATAAAAACAGACAAACAAGATGGTGATGTACAAGAGTTTATAGAAAAAGAAGGTAAGTGGTTTAATTATATAAAAGGTAAGAAATTATGACAATAACAGCGGGAGATTTAGATTCTAGTGCATTTAATATACAAGGTATTGGCTTTGCCACTGGTTTAGCTGGACCATTAGTTGGTTGTAGAGATTCTTTAGCAGATAATTTTAATATAGACACTGGAGGTGTTTATGGAACTGCTGGTGCTGTTGTTGTGTTTAACACACACTCTGATCCAGGTGATCCTAACGAGTGTTTGTACACTGGTTGTATGGACCAAAACTCTTCGTCATTTTTTTCTACAGTATATAATGGTAACACGTACTACGCAACAACAGCAGGATCTTGTGATTATGAAGGTTGTAATGATCCTTTAGCTTTAAACTACAACGTAACTTGTGGTGGATATGTTTTACCTTCAGGAACTTCTATAACAATAACAAATAATGGGTGTTGTAGCTACCCAGTTTCTTATGACTGTGATAATGTTAATGGAGGTGTGTTAACAATAACAAACGGTACTGGTACTTATGTTGTTTGTGATGGCTTAGGTTTGCCAAGTGGTTGCTACGCTACAGCGGTTGACGCTTATGCGGCTGCTATAGCTGCTTGCCCTGCCTGCGGTTCAAATGTTGTTCAAGGTTGCACTGATCCTTGTGCTCCTAATTACGATTCACTTGCCACCTGTGATGATGGTTCTTGTGTACCAGTTGTATATGGTTGTATGGACGATGGTAGCATGACAACTGGTCAAGTAAATAGTTCTGGTAATTCAATATGGCCAACAACAACTTGCCTTGGTTATGCTTGTGCATCTTACGATTCGTACGATTCTAGTTGGAGTTATGTAGACGATTTTGGAACTGGTCTAGAGCTTAATACTAATTTAGGTGATATTTTAAGTAATACTGGAGCTAATAATTACGATGTTAATGCTACTACTATGGATTGTAGTTGTGAATACCACGGCTGCACAGATCCTCAAGCAATAAACTATGAATCATTTTACACTAACGAAGATGGTAGCTGTATTTATGCTGGTTGTATTGATTCAACGTCTGTAAACGGAGTTACAACATATAATCATCCAAATCCAATATTATACGATAACTTAGGTAACATTATAACTACTTGGTATACAAATCCTATTGACGCTACTATTGATGATGGTACTTGTGTAACGTTTGGTTGTAATCCTATTAACACTCCTAACGTTACACCTTGGAATGGAAATCCTATAAAAGAAACCATGATTAACGACAATGCTTTTGAAAAAGCTATTGAATCTTGGAACGAAGGTGGTATAAACACTCAAATGGAAGGTCTTTATTATGGACACGCTGAACCACCACTTGAGCAGCCTGGAGTTCCTATTTGTGGTATACCTTCTACTTTTGGAAACAATTTAAATAATATTGTTGATTATGGTAACGGACTTACAGGAACTTGCACGTATACAGACAAATTAACACATATGGCTTGGCAAGATAACAACGGCGTGTTTGTTTATGATGGTTTAAGTTGTACACAAGGTTTTGCAAACGCTTGGGGACCTTTTGATCAAAATTATTGGAGTGGTGGAGACGGGCATAATGATGGTTTTTATTTAAAAAGATTTGGATTTCCACAGTTAACCTACCCTGCTCACAAAACTATAATGTCTCCTATTGGTCAAGACATAACCGATCTTTCTGGTGTTCAAGACTTTGCATTAAATCCAGCGTTTAAAAGACTTGTTATACACAACCAATATATAACTAATTTTATTCACACAGAGTCAGATCAGTCAAGTCCTTATTATAACTTAGATATGTTAGATACTTTGTTTAGGCATGCGCCAAACTTTGATTTTTTATCTTTAAAATCTTGTTCGCTTGGAGGCTCGGGAGAAGTTTTAGATTTAACTAACTGGAGTAATTGTAGAGCGGTAGAACTTGTTGATCTTAGTTATGACGAGGTTAATATAAATCACATAAACAACCCTAACTGTCACTCAATATTTATTGTTAATGATACGGTTGCTTTAAACAACAATGGAAATTTAGGGGTTAATTCTAGTCAAAGAAATATGAGAGCTTCTGGAAGTATAAGCACTAGTCCTCTTAGTTATAGCCAAGATTTAAACATAGACTGGAATTCTCACACCCCTGGAACTATACCAAGGCCTACTATAGCGGATAAAGATGAAAGCTATAGACAAGCTACTGTTTGTGGGTATGGTTATAATAAAGTTGGATTAAATAGTATTTCAGGTTCTTTAGTAGGTAAAATGTATGATAATGCTAACGATACTATTGGAGAGCATTTTCCACCTCAACCAACAGGGTTTACAGGTTGGGATATATCAACTGGATTTTCAGGTGATCCTGCGTCACACTTTGTGCCTCAATATAAGCTAGCTCCATTTATTGATGATGGTGTAAATTACAGTTTAAGAGATGGTCAGAATTTAATAAACACAAGAAGAGGTAGTACTAACGCTTTTCCTGAACAAATATTTATTAGTGGTGTAGGTTCTAACGGAGGTAGTGCAACAGTTAATTATGCGTTAATGTGGAATTATCAAGGAAATATTCATGGCATGCCAATTGGTCAAACTTTATCGCCAGGTGGTTCATACCATGATGGTTTTGGTTGGGTTGATCACCCTAGTTCAAATCTTTTGGTTTCTGATCCACATGGTACTGAAGTCGGTTTGTTATACCCTAATCCTGCTTTTCCAAATTATAACCCGCCAAATGGTAATATAAAAGTAGATCTTGAATTAGCTTACCCTAAAAGTAAACGAACAAATTTTTCAAAATTAGGTACTATATCGCAAAGTCAATTAATTTTAATTAATTTAAAAAACTTAAGGCATATTTGGTTAGGATCTGATTGGGACCCAGCATACGCTATGAATACTCCAAACGTACAATCAGCAGGTGCAAATTTTGGAGTTCCTCAAACTAATCCAAAATCTTCAGTTAATAGAAGTTTTTCAATAAAAGGGTGTGGTAATGGCCAGCCAGTTTACGTTCACACTGATGGTAGAGCAATGGAGTTTAAAAAACGATATGGCACAAGTGATCAAGCCGCTGTAAATCAATTTGGTGATCCTATATGGACACCAGAAGCCGAAACTTTCTTTTTGATGTATTTTGATAGTAACGTAGTGTTTATAGATTAATAAAAATTATATGAAAAAAATAAACAAAATAACTATGGACACCAGCCCTATGAAGGCTACTAAAACACTAAGAAGCTATGTTGTTGAAGGAGATCCTGGCGCTATGTTTAGTTTAAGAGTTAGAAATAAATCTAATGCTTATTATTATAACTTTCCAGAAAACACAGATCCAGCTTTTGCAACACCTCCAGCACCAGCATTTGCAGCCGCTGTTGTAGAGTTAAATCCTAAAACAATAGGTGATAGTGGTGTATACGAAAGTTATATATCTTTTCCAGCTATATCAGGCAACGATGGTTATAAAATAGTTTTATTACCAAAAGGAGACACTGAATTAAATACAAATTTATCTTTTGAAAAAAACTTAGAATTTCCTAAAGGTTTTTTACTACAATATAGCAATACAGCTGTTACGTTTAGCTTGTTACACTCTAACTCTGCTGTTGTAGAGCCTAGCAATGTTGTTTCTACAGGTGCTAATCATGTTATATCTACAGGAGTTATAAATTCATTTTCTATAAATTGGGATATAACTTTAGGTTCTAGCCAGTGTGTTATAGCAAGACAACCTGTTGCGACTGATATTGAATTTACAACAACTAAAAAAACAAGAGGTACAAAAACTTCTAATATAGATAAATTTGAACTAACTGATATTACCGGATTGAGTGTTGGTATGGGTGTTAGTGGCACAGGTATAGATAGTGGTGTTACAATAACAGCTATAAATAAAGGTTATTATGATGCGGCAAACTCAACAGTACAAAGCCCTGTGTATATAGTACCTAATGTTTTAGGGACTGATATAGAAAATAAACCAATTATAACGTCTGATAAAGGTGGTACAATAACTTTAAGCGCTACTGCTGGTAGTCATGTAGACGCTAGAACTATAACTTTTACAGGTAAAGGATCTGCTCATGCTAAAAATTTTAACAATACTGAGTTTGAAATAGAAAATTTTGCAGTCACTATAGATCCTGTAACAACGACAACAGATGCAGCGGTTTCAAATAGCACAACAATACCAATAACAAGTACTAACGGTATAAAAGCAGCTGATACAGTTTTAATGTCTGGTATAGGTGTTACAGCTGTAGCGCCACACGTAGATACTGTAAACAATGGTGTTTCGGTTGTGGTGAGCTCAGCACAAACAATAGAAAACGGGCAGACAGTTACATTTACTGGTAGTAGTAGAGTTGCAAACGTAAAACTTGATGTTAAAGTTTTGAATCATGGTAAACTTCCAATAACATTAAAACTAAATTTAGATAACATTTTAACAGTAGGCTAATATGACAATAACATTTTTAGAGCAAATAAACGCATCAGTAGCAATAGGAGACTTAGCTTGGTATTTAACACCAACACCTGCTGGAGTTCCAGGTAATCAGTACTCAACTGGTTCAGCCGCAAACTCTTTGTTGTTTGGTGAAATAACAGATGTAACGCCGTTTACAATAACTGTAGACGTTCCTATAAACATACCGCTAAGCTCTGATTATTTTTTGTTTTCTAAAAACAATGAAGCAAACAAAAGTAATTTAGTCGGTTACTATGCTGAGGTTACAATGGTGAATGAAAGAAAAGATAGGGTAGAGCTATATGCGGTGAGTACTGAGATAACAGAAAGTAGTAAATAAAGAACAAAAAGTGTAATTATAATTAATAAGAAAAAATAAACATGGCACTAGGAAAAAGAATTAATACATTGAAATTAAAAAAGAAAAGCCCAGCACGTGGGTTTTTTGATAGTATATGGTCTGAAGAAGGCGGTTGGTTTGGCGATAAAGCTGAAAAAAGAAAAGCTACACAAGCTGAAGGTAGAATGAATCAAGCTATTGATGCTTTTGGTAATTTAGATACTAGCAATTTAGCTGCGGGTCTTACAAATCCATATGCTGATGCTAAAAATGTATATGCAGGAGCTACAAATGCTTTTGCTGGTGCTCAAAATGCTTTTGCTGGAGCTCAAAATCAATTTGCAAACGTGCAAAATCAATTTGGTAATTTAGAAAATACAGCTGAAGATTTAACTGTTAACACACAGCAAGCAGAATTTGAAAAACAACAATTTCAACAAAGCCAAGCTAATATGCTTAGTAATCTTTCTGGTGCTGCTGGTGGTAGTGGAGTTGCTGGTTTAGCTCAAGCATTATCAAATCAAAACATGAGACAAGCACAGCAAAGCTCTGCTAGTATAGGACAACAAGAATCTCAGAATCAAGCTATGGCAGCTCAACAAGCTGCTTCAAATCAAATGGCTTCTGCACAAGGTGCTCAATCAGCTGAAATGGCTAGAGCGCAGGGAGCTGCAAACCAACAACAAATGATAATGGGTGGCGCTGCAGACCAACAATCACAAATAATGCAAGGTGCAGCTGCTCAACAAGCTCAAATACTAGGCGGTGCTGCCGCACAACAAGGAATGATAATGGGTGGTGCTGCAGAGCTACAGTATAACCAACTAAATAGTGCTGAAGCAGCTAGAAACTTAAGGTTTGATCAACAACAAGCAATGGTAGCTGCAAGATCTGGACAGTATGCAAGTGCTGAACAAGCAAGACAACAAGGTAGTACATTTAATCAGTATATGGACTTTATTGGTACAGTTGGTGAAGCGGCTGGCTCAATAGCTGCAGTTGCTTCAGATAGAAAATTAAAAGAAAATATAAGTTTAATTGGAAAATCACCTAGCGGTATTAATATCTATTCTTTTGAATATAAAAATAAAAAGTTTGGTAAAGGTGTTTATCAAGGAGTTATGGCGGACGAAGTTCCACAAGCTATTGTTAAACTTGATAATTACGATGCTGTTGATTACAATAAAATTGACGTAAACTTTAAACAGATATAACTATGGCAATAGATCCAAATGTTTTTTACAGAGCAGGTGCTATTAAAGGTGATTTAGCTCGCCAAGCAAAACAAGATAGACAACAATCATTTTCAAGAGCAATGA
>Ga0209337_1001579_pt1 | contig 17205 bp, 24 predicted proteins | sample LinPmetageLP53_FD_184044 | JGI IMG/M metagenome (GOLD analysis project Ga0209337, IMG submission 184044) | Marine viral communities from the Pacific Ocean - LP-53 (SPAdes) (version 2) | ecosystem: Environmental > Aquatic > Marine > Oceanic | place: Pacific Ocean | collected 2010-02-08 | reverse complement strand
TTGGCTGGTGCTAAAAGTTCTGTGATCTTCATACGAGTATTTATTGACCTAACACCTAACCTAACAGAACCTTACTGATGCTTATACTGATGCTTATACTAATGCTTAAACTAAACCTTAACCTTAACCTATAACATTACATTACAAGGTGCTACATTCTGCACAAGATCAACTTGACATGGATGGATGTGTTAAATACAAGCAAGATGAAGATATTTGAAATATACAACACAGACGAAAACATAGGTCCAGCACCACGTGGGGCGTGTAACAAACCTGCATCACAGTTGCCAGCTAGTTGGGTTTCGAGTTGCAAGAGCAAGGGCAAAATGAAACGCACAGGAAATCGTAGTGAAAAGATAGGTGGCCGCACACAGAAAGTAGCCGGCAAGCGGATCAAAGGCCAGAAGTACGGTGGACCTTTACCAGACTATTCAAAATAGTAACAAAATCAAAGACCTAATAGCGAGCCAATAGCGAGCCATAACTATCCATATGCATTTGAAACATGTGAAGTATGATCTCAGTCACGGCTTCCCTGAGGACTGGGGTACTAGTGAACTAGAAAAAGATATTGTAGAAAAAATATGCAATGACGAACAGTTTGATCTTGTGGTCAACGCCACATGGGGATTCCTAGAGTGTCCGCACCCGGTAACAAATGAAACCAGTGACAAGTTTAGGATTACCAAGGACCTCGTCTTGAATCATAACGTGCGAAATATATTATTCTTTAACTTCGTAGACCCCCTTTATGAGGAATCAACATGGTATGATGTCCTTGATATTTGTAAAGAAAAAATAGGAGAGCACAACATAAAGACAGTGGGCTTCATTGATAGTAACAAATTCAAACAAGACCTACCAATAAATTTTTGGGCCATCTACAACGATCGTGCCTTTACCAAGTACGAAGAAAAAGAGGTGCTCCCTAACAAGTTAGAGAATATCTATCTATGTTACAACAGGAAGCCAACTTTCCATAGGAAATGGCTGTACGAGCAGTTTGAGAAGCACGGACAACTGACAAAAGGAATATTCACTCTAGGCAACGAAGACCCTGCCAAGGTCATACTGATCAACAAGGACAAAAAGACACTGCCATTTGCCAACGAAAACATACACGGTAACCTAAACATACCCAACGACACAATCAGTGTTGGACCACTGGACGCATGGAACAGCAGTTTCCTGATAATAGTCACAGAGACGGACCACAACATGAACACCGCTGTGCCGTTCTTAAGCGAGAAGATATGGAAACCACTTATTGGTATGCGGCCTTTCGTCTGCCTCGGAGACAAAGGCACAATCAAGAATCTCAAGGAAGCAGGGTTTGAGACCTTCAACGAGTTCTTTGGCTTCGACAAGGATGACCTTACAGTGGACGATATCACGAATCTAGTTAAAAGATACAAAGGTGATCCGACCCATGACTACAATATATTAAAGGACAAGCTACTTCATAATAGGAAGAGATTTAGGGAATACGCAATTGAACAGAACGTGGTCGCAGGACTATGGTCTTATGAATAATTTCTACACAGCCAACATAGAGATGTACAAGTACGAGCACAGATCCTATGAGCACAGTGATCATTATGCGGAGCATATCATACAGCAGGCAAAGGAAAATAAAAGAATTGTGCAGACAGATGCTGATAATTTCCTGCTAGTGACGACACTGTTATGGGAGCCGCATCTCTTAGACGACTTTGATCTTTACAAGAACCTGTTCGACAGTTTCAAACGTAAAAACATCAAGACCGTGCTAATCCTTGACTCCTACTACATAGACAAGGACGTGAGTAGGTTGCCAACAGAGATACACTACATCAATTATTTCTTGTGGAGGACTTACGACAAAGTAGTCAGACAGAAAAAATGTGGGGTCAACACACAATGGAACAACGACTCTAACAAATTCTTGATGCTCAACGGCAAGCCGGGCCGCAGTAATCGTGTGAGACTGCTATGGATGTTACAGGATCAACTGCGAAATGCAACCTGGTCATTGCATGTACACGAGGGCACCCGGAAAGAATGCAAGGACCTAATCCCGGAGTTGAATGACAATCAGTTTGATTTGTTCGTCTCACAGTACAACAACAATCCTGACAATGCCAAGATTGTTTTCCAAGACAATTCATTGCACTATGGAGGTATTCCATACGAGAAGGAAATGTTTGGCAACTCCCTGTTCAGAGTAATCACAGAGACGAATTTTACAACAACAAGAGATGTGTTGCCATGGTTAACGGAAAAGACTTTCATATCAATACTGAACAATGTTCCTTTCATCATGGCCGGAGACAACAACAGTCTAATTAAACTGAGGAAGATGGGCTTCCGTACTTTCGAGAACTACCTGCCTGTTCCACACTATGATAACATAGAAGGGGTTGAAGAGAAACTAGAAGCTATTGTGACGAATACATCTTATTGGATAACATCTATGAAGGACAAGGAGTCTATTCAGCAAGATGTCACACACAATTACGAAAGATTAATTTCCTTAGCAGGTCAAAACATGAAGAAGTTGGAAAGCATATGTGAAAAATTTGACATCAGTGCTAACAGGATAGAGGAGATATGTACGACGTTTGACATATTAGGGCACGAGTAATATGTTATATAAAATTATACCCGCCAAACAGCACCTAGAGATTCGTTTCAACAACGATGCTACTCAATGCCAGTTCCATCACTTCTATAGAAGTAATCATGTCACACTGTTTAATATACCAAAATGTGCATCCACGACACTAAAAGGCTATTTTGATTTCCTCTCCGAACAATGCTCACAAGGTCACAAAACATTAGTGTTTCTCAGGGAGCCATTTGCGAGACTCAAGTCTGCCTTCAGGATGAAATGTTATAACGAATACGGAACTGATAGTTTTACCAAGATCATCTGCAAATATCAAAACTTCCTGCAGGGAGAAAATATACCGTACAAGCACTACAACGACATGATACATTTCATTCCGCAATCCAGTTTCATAGATGCAGTTGGAATACAGTTTGATTTCGTAGGCAGGTTAGAAAATTTGCAGGCATCTATATCAACATTAAATATAAAGTGGAACATAAACAATTACATTTTAAAATATAAAAACAAAAATGAGTTTAATCAAGAGCAGAATGATCAGTTCAACGAAGAATACGAAAAAAATTTACAAGCGAACAGAACATTTTACACAGATTTTCTAGCTAGAGATATAAAGTTATATGATATACGAAACTAAAATTGGATTCATCGGACTAGGCAAATTAGGAATGCCGTGTGCCGAAGCTATTGCAGACAAAGGGTTTGATGTATCAGGTTATGACATACTGCCTAAGAACAGCAGTAAGATTACAATTAAGAATAGTATCAAAGAAGTTGTGTCTGACAGAGACATAGTGTTCGTGGCCACACCCACACCACACGAGGATGGATACGATGGTAGAACCCCCACCAGCCATTTACCAGTTAAAGATTTCAACTACGATGCGGTAAAGAAAGTATTGACAAAATGTAATGACAACATGGTCGAACAACAGACCCTTGTATTGATATCAACAGTGTTACCAGGTACCACCAGAAGAGAGTTTGCTCCATTGATTACTAACACGAAGCTGATGTACAACCCATACTTGATAGCAATGGGCACAGTGGCAGACGATATGATCAACCCTGAAATGATAATGATAGGATCCAAGAACGGCCTGGCAGGAAAGAACTGTAAGATCAGATCCGAACTGTTAGAAAGTTTCTACATCACCGTGTGCGACAACATGCCCCGTGTGGAGATCGGTACATGGGAAGAAACGGAAGCCATGAAGATATTCTATAACACATTCATCAGCAACAAGATAGCACTTGTAAACATGATACAAGATGTGGCACACAAGCTGGGCAACATGAATGTTGATGTTGTGACCAATGCACTATCTAAAAGTACAAAACGTATTGTGAGCCCTGCATACATGAAGGCCGGTATGGGAGATGGAGGTGCTTGTCACCCTAGAGATAACATAGCACTGCGTTGGCTAGCCAAAGAACTTGATCTAGGTTACGACATGTTCGAGAGCATAATGACTGCACGTGAGAAACAGGCAGAGAACATGGCACGTGCCATACTAGTCCATGGTAATAATATATACTTCACCAGTGATACTTACAAGCCAGGAACAAGTCAAATAGACGGATCTAGTTCATTACTGTTGCAACATTATGTGGTAAAACATGGGGGACAAATTGTTAACGGCATCGACACGCCTGTAGAAGTAATTGTTAGGGTGCATGAGTCAGACCAATTCACAGCAGACAACAAAACTATTATATTTGACCCATGGCGTTCGTATCCACCCGCAGATAACGTGATCTATTATGGAGCAGATGAATAAATACTGCATATGACAAACTCAGACGATACATTTGGAACACACAACAAAATAACACTACTGCACACGCAAGATCAAGAAGACGGCACAACTAGAGACTCAGCAGGGCCTTTTCCGCCACTTAATATATTTGCGAATGTGGCGGCGGCAAAAGCATACATATACACAGACGAAGCATTGGCAGTGTTCGATGAGTGTGCAACCAATCTCCAATGGGCTTTGGTAGCAGACGACAATGGAGACAATTCACTTCTTAAAGTTACTTTAGATTTTGGCACCAAAGGCACGCCAGACATTGATCCAGCCGATGACTGGGCAGGACTGTTTGAATCAAGAAGAGCGACACTGATAGATGCATCCGGTTGGATGAAAACCAGAGGACACGTTACTGAAGATTCAACAACCTATCCAGGTATCACAGTTACCAGCATATCAGATCATTTATTCTAGAACACAGACTTTTTTAGCCACACCCACATAGGCACATTAAATATCAACATCATGTTGGTACAGGTAAAATTATCCCAGGATTTCAGTAAATTTTTAGAAGCAGACTACACTGTGCATAGTGGCAGTTGCATATCGCACCAAACACATGAGCTCAAAGACGTGCATGAAAAGTATGGAGGGTTTCCTGACACGATCACCACACATAACACAGAGATCAGACAACTGTGGTACGACGACACACACGTAGATTTTGATGAGCTAGGTACAAATATGGGCATGGAAGTTGTTACAGTCAGTTCCATATTACAACCACCCGGTAACATAGTCCCCATACACAGAGACACCTTTTATCAAATCAACAAACGTTATCCAGAGGACACCCGTCAAAAGGTGAGGGCTAATATCTATTTAGAAGACTGGAAAGAAGGACAATTCTTACATTACGAAGTTGACAACAAATGGCATAACAGCACACACTGGAACGCAGGGGATGGTTTCCTATGGGATAGTCAGCATCTGCATGTTAGCGGTAACGCAGGGTTCAACAACAAGTACACCTTACAGATATCAGGTTTTATAAAATAATGAAAGGCAACATTCCAGTCACATGGACAGAAGCAGATTACAAAAACTTGCCGTGGTTCACCAACGATGTTCACGAAGAAAAGTTCAATGCCACTGTTGAGACACAGAATTATAACGTTGGGGTGTCTATGTGTTTTGAAAAAGATTTGTTAAAGGTGTTCTATGATGCTGTCTCAACCTTACCGCTCGCAAAAAAAGTTGTTGCAGTCAATAAAATTACACCAGGACAGATCTTACCTTACCACACTGACAAGTATAAAACCTATAAAGAACGTAATAACATCAAGGAAGACGAACAGGACAAGATACACAGATTTATTGTGTTCTTGCACGATCAAAAAGCAGGACATCAACTTTGGATAGAAGATAATATTTGTACAGGTCCAGCAGGAAGTTATTTTAGTTGGGGCAATGGAGTAGAACACATGGCCGCAAACCTAGGACACGAAAACAGATATATTTTACAAGTGACAGGAATAATATGTTAAGCATAAACGAATACAGTCAACTAAAAACAGTTATCGTTGGTGATGCCACGGGTGCAAAAATACCAAAGCATGACATCAGCTTGAGGTGTGTCAACTATGCAGATAATAGTTCCCCTCCGGAGCAAGGATTATATCCACAGCAGGTAATAGACGAGGCTAACGAAGACATAGGTACGTTTGTGGATTTCCTAAAAAACGAAAACATCAGAGTATTAAGACCCGATGCAACACATGACCCAGAGTACTATAAATTTTGTCCTAGAGACACTGTCTTTGTGCATGGCGACAATGTTCTTTACACTCCTATGTCGTTGAGGGCCAGGGCCAATGAACACATAGCCTACAACAAACTATTTGAGAGCTACAAGTCTGTTAATCAAGAAACAGTGAATATAAAACGTGAAGACAGTTTGTACAATACAGCATGTATAGGGAACTCAAACGTGTTAGCACTCAATGAAACGGAACCGTGCTTTGATGCGGCCAACATTCTCAAGGACAACGATGATCTATATTATCTCGTAAGCAACAGTGGCAACCTTAAAGGTGCTGAAATGTTGCAACAGTTTGTAGGTAACACAGCAAAGGTACACACCATCGAAGATGTGTATTCTTACATGCACTTGGACAGTACGATTGCTTTCCTTAAGGAAGGGCTCCTACTAGTAAATCCAAGCAGGATCAAGGATAAGAAACAACTGCCCGAAACACTGCAGAATTGGGATATCATATGGGCACCAGAACCTATAGACATAGGCCACCACCCGGATTTTTGTAATTCAAGTCCATGGCTCAGTGTGAATCTTTTTTCCATTAATGAAAAACTAGTTGTTGTTGAAGAACATCAACACAACCTCAGGATGGAACTAGAAAAACACAAGATAGACTGTGCAATGCTACCTATGAGACATGCACGAACACTAGGTGGATGTTTCCACTGCATCACTGTTGACGTGGAGAGAGAAAATGTTTAAAGTAACACACCAATGGAACAAGTTAAAGACTTGTGTCGTGGGTAGTGCTTATCCGCCAGAGCTATTTGAATTCATAAAAGATGTTAAACTAAGAAATACTTTTGAAAAACTAGCCTTAGAAACAGAAGAAGATATACGTATACTTGTAAACTTCCTAAAATCATTTGGTATCAATGTAGTGAGACCAAGTATGCCCAAGACGTTTGATGAGTTCAAAATAGCAGACGGTTACATAGCACCGCCGATATCCGCTAGGGATTTCATGGCCATGATAGATGATAAACTCTACTACCCAGGACTACCAAATGTGAATCATGCATGGATGGAGTTTACTGACGAGTATAATTTAAATCCTAGTAATAAACTCAATGAACAGTCTAGTAAACATTGGCTCGAGTTTCAAAAACAAGACAAATACATTTTTGATAAGAAAGTAAGTTTCTATAAGGATATATTCACCCTTGCATTACAACAAGGCAACGAGGTTGTAGCAAGTCCAATAGACTACATGAACTCATCATTTATCACAAGGCTCGGAGATAAGATGATTGTTGGCACACAAAATTATCATGACAACCATGATAGTATTAAAAAAACATTTGCAAAGATGTTTCCAAACAAAGAAATTCATATAGCATCCAGTGAAGGACACTCCGACGGTTGTTTTACACCCATTACTGAAGGACTAATCATATCTGCCTACGAGGCAATTGACTATAAAAAAACTTTCCCCAATGCTGAAGTGATTACTGTGCCACCCGAGATAACATTAAAGGATGACAAATTCAAACAACAAATGCTGACAGCAGAACATAAATGGTTTTTAGAGGGCATGGAAAACAACAAAGACCTTGTTGACATGGTTGATTATTATTTTAATAATTGGATAGGCGATGTCAACGAAACGGCTTTTATGGTAAACATTTTGATGCTTGACGAAAAGAATGCCCTGTGCAGTACAGACAACAAGCAGGTAAGAGAAGCAATGAAAAGGCACGGAGTAGAGTTACACATCACTCCGTTTAGGCATAGGTGGTTTTGGGACACAGGCATTCATTGTCTAACTCAGGATCTGGACAGAGCATAATATGGAATCAGTAAGAAAATTTGAAAGAGATATTGCAGACTTTTATGGTGCACCTTATGCCGTAGCCACAGACAGTTGCACCCATGCAATAGAACTTTGTTTGAGATATAGACCCCCGGCGCCCGGTATAGAATTGACTGTTCCTTCCAGGACCTATATCAGTATTCCTTTCACACTAATGAAGTTGAATGTTGATTGGGAATTTATAGATCAAGTCTGGCAAGATCATTACTACATAGGGGGCACCAATATCATAGATGCCGCAGTGTTTTTCAAAGACGGAGGTTATATCAAAAACACTTTCATGTGTTTAAGTTTCCAATTCAAAAAGACATTGAGCTTGGGTCGTGGAGGTGCGATCTTGTGTGATAAGCTAGAAGACTACAAACAATTAAAAAGAATCTCCTATGATGGTCGTTCAGATGATTCTCCTTGGATGGAGCAGAATATCACACAGATAGGATATCATTATTACATGACGCCCGAGACTGCCGAACTGGGATCAGCCAAATTAAAAACTGCTGTTGCTAAACCAAGACAAGGCAGTGAGGACTATCCATATCTTCCAAGCATGGAGGTGTTTAAATCCAATGACTAATCAAGATAATAAATTTGGCACACATTGTAAGAGAACCCATGTACTATCGCAAATCTGTAAAGAGCACATTATCTTTGAAGACACACAGTCGGCTATCGATTTCTTTTACACCAAGGATGCACAGGCAGTAATTAACGAATGTTGTACAGAACTAGAGTGGCAACTGCAGACAGATCACAATGGTAACAAGACTAAACTTAAATTTACCATGGCTTTTGGTACCAAAGGCATACCAGGTATTGCTCCCGAGGACGATTGGGCAGGACTATTCAACTCGAGAAAAGACAAATTACTAGGCGAAAACAACTGGGGTAGAGGTTATAAAAGTCAACTGTTACTCACTGATCACTTATTTTAAGCCATAGTCACAAAAAAAGGGCGACACAATTAAGCACCGCCCTTTTAAATTAGATATTAATTACGCAGAGTAATTGATAACTTTTCTTCCAGACTTTTTAAGTAATGAAATAATGTTTGATTTCATTGTTAAAGCAGAGTTCTTAGGTGCAACACCTAATACTTCTACTGTAAAGTCTAAACCTTTTGATAACAACTTGTTAGTAGCTGTTTTTCTTGCAGTGTTTTTTACTGCTAGGTTTTTGAACTTGATTTTACCGCCGTGTACTTCACCGTTTACTTTGTAAGTAGATGCCGGTTCCGCAAATACACCAATTTGCTTCGCTCTTGATTTGAAGTTTCTTGTGTATACAACGTATTGTGTTGAGTTAGCCATGGTTTTTTCCTTTTTAGTAGATGGAAAAAGTGTATTGAACATACCTTTTAGCATATTGTGTCCTTTTCCTTTATTGTTATTACTGGTTACGTAACTCTGGAGTTTCAATCTCTGTTATCCTACGTTCCATGTTTACAATTATATACTAGAACGTGTAAAAGGTCAACCTTGGCCAAAAGTCGTTGTTTATGCGACTAATTGTCTTTGTAGTCTGGTACCGCGAATAGATCAATGCCCTCGTCCAGCAGTTTGTTGGCCTCATCCTTGGTTGTGGTGCCATAGAACTTTTGATCTCTCTTGCCCTTGGACGCTTTCCTAGCCTCCTTGGCAAAGTTCTTACCAACATTCTGGAAGTCTTTCTTAATTTTCTTGTTAAGTTTTCTCAGTATCTGTTCAGCACTCTCGCCCATTACCATGTAGTCCTCAGGCTGTGCTTTACTTTTGGAAGTCTTCACGTTTGGTGCCATGATTGCCTTATCTACTGCTGTGCTATCGCACATGGGACAATTTATCATGCCCTTGTTCTTTTGTTTTACGTATGATTTGCTGTCAGGAAACCATCCTTCAAACTGGTGTGTGCATCTGCATTTTAATTGATATTTTATCATAATAATATTTACATTATATACTTGACTAATAAAACTGTCTACTATAATATATCTGTATGGCACTTAATGTTACAGGATATACAAAAGGCAGACCTAAGAAAACTTCGCAGGGCAATAATAAGAGTAGAATTAAATTAAGCTCTATGAATAAGCACAAGAAGAGATCTTACAAACCCTACGCAAAGCAAGGCAAGTAATGAATATTACTGACCAGATCAAGGCCCTAGCAGTGGCCATAGAAGACAAGGATAACACAATAAGAAAGTTATCGGCAGAGCTTGGCAACCTGGAAGTGCAAAATGCAGACTACTCTCAGATAGTACAAGAATTATCAGACAAGTTAAAACTGTATGAGAAAAAGTACGGGACTGTGTTTAAGAGTTCATCATGATAAAGACCTAGGCTCAGATTCATAAAGTTGTTTGACAATGAATAATAATTACTTGCATATATTTGTTGTAACGCTCCACAAGAAGTTCACAACAATCCCGCATAGTCATTGACTGCGGAATCCAAATCACATATAATAATCAAAAACAAACAGGAGAAACGTATGAGTAAAATAATATTAGTTGTTGCAGGAATATTATTCATGGCAACCTCTGCACTAGCAGACTACACAATCTATCTTCCCACTAAACCAGGTTCTGGATTAGACCAATGGGCACAAGTAGTAATAAAAGAACTTAAGAAACACGTGGATGGCGAAGTCAAGTCAGTTCATATTCCAGGAGCAAGACACCTAATAGGTATGAACAAATGGAACAAGGACAACAGATTTAAAGAAAACGCAATCACAGTCACAGGTGGTACTACAACCGTCAACACACTTGTGAAAACAGGTGTAGAGTATGACTACAGAAATTGGGACGCAATCGGAGTGCAGTTGCTAGACATCTTTGTAGGCAAGAGAAAAGATTGGGATCCAAAGAACGGCGGCATGGTATTCGGAAACGACCACGCGGCAGGTGACGTTACAGGAATGGTGCTTATGTACTGTGGTAACCTTGACGGTAAGATCTCATCATACAAAAAATGTGTAGACGAAGACATGAAATACGTTAAAGGTGTTAATGACAAGCAAGGTACATTAATGTTTGCTAACGGTGAGTTCAATGTGTTCAGAGGTAATCCAACTGCATGGACTAAGAAGATCAAGAAGTTCGAGCATGGAGAACTTTGGTTCACTCAAGGTGTTTACGATGCAAGAAAAAACAAAATCGTAACTAACCCTAACGCAAAAGGTTATGACTTTGACACTGTGTTTAAAAAGACATGGGGTGAAAAACCTAGCGGTGAATTGTATGAAGCATACAGATTAGTACAATTCCAAAACGACTCATTGCAAAAAGGTTTATGGGTCAACAAAGATGCTCCTCACAGAAAAGAACTTGTGAAAGCACTTAAGAAAATGCTTAAAGATCCAGAGTCAAGAGCGATCATTGCCAAAGCATCAGGTGGTGATTACAAATGGGCTATTGGGGAGAAAGCAGACAAGATAGTTTTAGAACAGAGAAAACAATACACTGAGAAGAAACTTAAAAATCTTGTTTGGTGGTTCAATAATATATTTGGTTGGAAAGCTGAATTCAAACCTGAACTATTAAAATAATGGACTACGCACTCTGGTGCCTGTTAGGAACACTTTACGGAATACTGTTAGGTGTCATCCCAATGGCAGGTGCCGGAACTGCGATGCTACTAGTATTCTCATTCGCAGGATACTTTGAACCAAATCCCTACTACGGACTAATATTTTTAATAAGTGTTATAGCGGCATCCAGTACCGCAGACTCTTACACCTCTTTACTCACAGGTATACCGGGTGCTTCGACCACAGCGGCATCCATCATAGACGGATATCAAATGAGTAAGAACGGAGAGGCCGGCAAAGCGATAGGTATAGCTATGTTGGACAGTACATTCAACGGTATATTCTTTGGCTTACTTGCTTTCGCACTGTTGCCATTCTATGCACCAATCATTTATAAATTTGGTGTTCCTGAACTGTTCATGTTCATGACATTATCAATTGCCTGTGTGGCATTCATAGTTTCCAAGAGTTTCTGGTTGAGTATTGGTGCAATCTTAATTGGCTCTTTCATAGGACTTATAGGAATCGATCCACAGACAGGTGGACCAAGATTAACATTTGGAACACTGTATCTACAAGATGGTGTGCCAATCATCATGATGATAGCAGGACTATTTGGTATCCCGGAACTGATATCAGGTTTCCATCTTGGAAAGAACAGGCCAGCACCTATCAACAATTACTTCTCACAACTGTTTGACGGCTTCAGGACAACAATAAGATTATGGAAGGATTCATTACGTGGAGGCTTCATAGGATTCGTTGCAGGCATGCTACCCGGTGTAGGACCTGTGGGAGACATGTTGGCCTACGGTGCCACAGTGAAGGCACACCCCAATGACAAGTTCGGAGTTGGCAATCCCAAAGGACTTGCAGGGTGTGAGGGAGCCAACAATGCACAGAAGGCCGGCAGTCTGATTCCCACCGTGTTGTTTGGAATACCGGCATCACCATTTGCCGCAATCTTCATGGCCATGTGTATCACATTTGGACTAGACGTAGGTAATCCTTTCATGCTCGAAGACAAGAAGTTTATATCCTTGTTAGGTTATGGCTTTGTTGGAGCAACCATACTGACTTTCTTTATCTGTATCTTTACTTCTAAACTGCTTGTCAAGATATTACAAATACCTTACTGGATATATTCTGGAATAATCTTTGCTATCATAATTTACACCTGTCAATCGGTCACGGGTTTGTACATGGACTATGTGACACTGGCTTGTTGCAGTGCATTAGGCTTGTTCTGTTACAAATTTAGAATAAGCAGACCTGCAATACTTTTGACGTACATCATAATAGACAAGTGGCAAAACAAACTACAACAAATGAATACCATGTATACCATCGAGGAAATGATGACAAGACCTTTGTTCCTTGTGTTACTTTCATTGGTACTCATTCTAGTGTACAGAAGTATAACACAAAAAAACAGAGGGATAGACTACGCATAATAACTATTAGATATGATTGATCAAAAAGCACAAGACGACTTTTACAGGAATGTTTGGCAGTCAAACATTCATTTATTTAAACACTCGGGCAAGAATCTAGTAGATGAGATTAACGAGCTTAAACCTAATTTGGTAATTGATGCTGGCTGTGGAATAAACTTCCTCAAAGGCAAGATTAAAAATCTCATAGGATATGATCCTGTGTTTAAAAAAGCAGACATAACATGTGGGCACTTTGATGCACCGTTCAAAACAGAGTGTGCTGACGTGATACTTGCACTAGGATCTGTTAACTGGGGCAATCATGATGACATAGCGAACATGTTGATCAAACTGAAGTCTTGGTTGAAGCCAGGTGGCAGACTTTACATGAGAGGCGCACCAGGTGGTTACAAGAACGACCAAGGACTGAAATGGTTCCAGTGGGGAACAAAAGAGATAGATCAGTTTGCAAGACTAATGGACTTCACTGTTGAACGTGTTGAAATAGAATACAACACATCAGGAACCCTTAAATCTAGAGAGTGGCCTCACAGATACGTTTGGCTTTATCGTAGAAAAGATATCTAAAAATTACTTTTATCAGTACGAAGAAGATCAGCAACTTCACCAGGTAACACAGGAACATCCATTCTTTCTGGATGCCATATTACTCCGTATATAGGAAGTTGATTGTGTTTGAATGCTTCAATGTTTTCACTATCATATGCCAGTGGTTCAAAATCTTCTGCAAGACTATCAATCGATTGCGAGTGATAGCATTTTACAGTGTGTTCCTGGCCTTCCATTTTGATCTTTATGTCGGCATCTATATGTCCGTCAACGTGTCCATTCGTTCCTTTGCATATATCATTGATCACGAATGCACCGTGGCATATTCCCACTATGGGTTTCCCCTTTGCAACAGCATCATGATACAATAGATTTTCTGTTTGGTTCCTCGCCACACTATCTGGACCTCCGGTTAGTATTAAGCAGTCATATTCATTATCTGGTACTTTTATGATGTTGGGTACTGGTACCACCTCATGTCCTGCTAAAAACCGGTAGTATGCACGTTCTAAGGTGTCAAATACAAAGCCCCTGGGAGGCCTTACGTATTCTAGTTGGCTGACTATTATTTTCATTTACCAAGTTATTTACTGCTTACACTCTGCTGGCGGTAAATATCTGTACTTTAAAGTAAGGAGAACATATGTTAACATCAAAAGAATTCGTAGCGAAACTTGAGTCTGAGAACGAGGCCCTTTTTAGAGCATCTGAACTACAGATCAAACACTACTATGAAAACACAACAGACAAGGACGAGTTGATTGACAACTTTACTGGTCGTATGGTTAACGAAAGAATGAACATGGAAGAGATATCAAGAGAAGTTGCGGCACTTCCAGCTGGAACAGATCCTGAGAAATTAGTCCTTCTTTCGAAACAAGCACACGACGAAGCGAAGCACTTTCAATTTGTAAAAGAAGTAGTTGAGTACCTAAAAGGTGAAGAACTTGACATGCAAAAGGCTGTTGAAGCCCATGCATCAAGATTAGAGCAAAAAGGTGCGGCAATGATCAAGAAATACAACTGTAATGGTAATCCATTAATGTTGGGCTTGTATCAATTACTTGCAGAAGGCAGAGCGGCAAGAAACTGGGCTATGATGGCCGAGGTTATAGAAGACAAATTTATATCTTCTAGATATGCCAAAATTGCCAAAGATGAAACTTTCCACGCTACTCTAGGTAGAATGGAACTTGAGAAACTTTGTGATACACAAGAAGCTCAAGATGAAATCAATGCAGTAATCAACAACTTCAGAAAAGACTTATTTGCAATCACATCTTCTAAAACTGGTACACTTGAAGAAAGTGCCAAGTTGATGGAAGTTTACGCATAATAATAATTTAAATTATTAAAAGGGCGGTCATTAATTTGTTCGCCCTTTTTCTACGACTTAAATATCAGTATGGACAACACAAAAGACTATAAAACTGATGTACTAAAAAAGATAGACAACGATCTACAAGATTCAGATCAAGCAATCAAACATTTAAAAGCACATTCAAAGATGACAGCCGAGACTACAGGTAAGAAACTGGAGTATGGTAAAAGTCGTTGGGATTTTGAAAAGAAAAGAAGCCTAGAAAGAGGGACATACCATTTTGATTGGACAAAGAAAGACAATATAGAAGATGTATTAATGTTCCATGGTAACGTCAATATGGACTGTGATTATTTTATAAACACTTACGGTGACGCCGCTCTCGATAATGCTGTTCACTGGGCGAGTAGAAACAAAAGTGTTGGTAACAATTATGGCATAGACCAAGAAGTGTATGACATTGTGAGGTCGGGCGGAGACCCCGAAGGCAAGATATATGGCAGAGCAAACATGTTCACAGATCCCAGAGCAATAGCACTCGCAGAAGGACTGCTTGGACTTTATGATTACGAATTGAAGTTGCACTCACAAGTATGTGGGCAACTCCTACACATGCACATGGATAACTTCGCCGCAAGACTAGACAGACAAAACAGTTTTGATGAACTAGACTATGACGTGGATCCAAAGAAAGTACACAGATTTGTCGTGTTCTTGAACGACTGGAGTATGGGTCAGATATGGCATCAAGGCACAGCAGTACACACTCACTGGAAGGCAGGAGATGTGATCAGTTGGCACTGGCAGGACTTCCCACATGGTACAGCGAACATGGGCTGGGACACAAGATACATCCTACAATTCACTGGTAGGACCACAGACAAGACTTGGAAATTTATAGAAGGCACCACCAAAAATTCTACACACGATCTTGACATACACAAAGATTCGTAGTAATATTGATTAATGTACATACTAATGACAGGCGCCCCTGGCTCAAAGTGGAGCAGTGTATTCAAGAACATACACAGATCTGCAGATGTAGATCAAACTGATTACACAGAACAAAGAACATACTGGCATGATGCTGATACTCCTGGCAACAAACAACTAATGCACACAGGTGCTTATTGGGATCCAGGAATGGAGTTTGATTGTAAAGTAGATGAATGGGATAAACCATTCTCTGGTCTTGGGAAAAGGATTATCAAATCACACACATTCGCACATCAACTTAACAATTTAAAAAATTTAGGCTATCCCATAGTGATGGTTTACAGGAACGACTTTGAATGTTTAGACTGGTGGAAGTTGTGTGGAGAATTTAGTATTACATATCCCAACTACCAACACTTTGAGAACTTAGATATGATGTGGGAACACATACGAGATGAGAACAGAGACATAATGCAGTTTGTTAAAGACAACAAGTACAGAATAACAAGTCCAAAGAATAACATCGAACTATGTAGAAGTCTCAACATAGCACCCCCAAGAAGCGAACACCAAAACTTCCACGAGTATCAACCAAAAGACATAAAGGTATATCTGTATGAATAGGAAAATATTTGCAGAACTTGTTAGTAAAACTAATAACGATGTGTCTAAAGTTTCACAACAACTGATTAAAGAAATATTCAAAGTGGACATTGACAAGACATTCAACTCTCTTGTTGATTACACTAACGAAATTGATACAAAATGCCTGCATCAATACTTTGCTAATCACTGGCAGACCGACATGAAGAAATGGAAATACTCTGGACTTGCATTAATAGATCAAGTGAACGACATGAAGCCACGTACTGTACTTGATGTTGGTTGCGGATACAACGAATTCAAAGGCAAGATACACAATCTAATAGGTATAGATCCTTACAATGATCGTGCTGATCTTCAAGTAGACCTGATGGATTACAGATCCTATACAAAGTTTGATATAATACTTGCCCTAGGGTCTATTAACTTTGGAGGTCGTAATAAGATCATATCGGAAGTTTCCAAGTGTGTGAACATGCTCGAAGATGGAGGCATGATGTTCTGCAGAGTGAACCCAGGTGTGCGTCATGACAAACCAGAAGCACATTGGATAGAATTTTATGCTTGGAACGTGCCATTCATAATAGAACTTGCGGAAATGTTTAATCTTAAGATACTTGATATTCGTGATGACAGCAACCAACGTAAGTATTTCGTGTATAGAAAAATAAAATGAAGACCCTACTACTGAATGGTTGTAGTTTTGGAGAGTGTTGGACACCAACAAACAATTTTATCAAGTCACTAGGGTGTGAAGAGGCAGTTAATATATCAAAAATTGCGACCAGTTTCCAAAGGACTTGTAGATCAACTGTGGAATGGATTGCACAGAA
>Ga0209337_1001578_pt1 | contig 17220 bp, 18 predicted proteins | sample LinPmetageLP53_FD_184044 | JGI IMG/M metagenome (GOLD analysis project Ga0209337, IMG submission 184044) | Marine viral communities from the Pacific Ocean - LP-53 (SPAdes) (version 2) | ecosystem: Environmental > Aquatic > Marine > Oceanic | place: Pacific Ocean | collected 2010-02-08 | reverse complement strand
CACATAAAAGATATAATTTTTATAAAGAGGGTAAATATGGGAGTGGGTGTTGGTTCAATACGATGTGGATTACACACGGATTAAATTTAAATGAAAATATTATTAAATTGGGGGAAAATAAGGACGAAACGCTGAGCGTCAACGTTAAAGAAAAAGTAATTTAAGGTTTAGAAATTGTAAAATTAATAACTGACCCACTTAATTCATTACTAATTTCATTAGTTATAGTATCTCTGATTTCAACATCTAAATTATTAATTACCATTTTATTATTATCTAAATCTAAAACTTTATTAATGCTTGGTTGAAAAGTTCCAATTACAATATCGCCACTTCCCATATTAACTATTTCACTATCAGCAAACGGAGTTGGGACGTCATATAATATTGGTTGGACGAAACCTACCGAATTTTTATTTCCATTAATAAATGATTGTTGTATATTTTTATAACATTTAATAGGCAAGTTTTTAAGATATATTGAATATGATGTATCCCTTACTATTTCGGCTTCTTCTCTTGCTACTGATACAACATTATCATCATTATTATTTGGATCTATTCGTGGAGATTCACCAACACCAACATAGTTAGCAAGTTCTTCTGAAAAGGTCATTTGATATCTTGATACAAAAGTGTGGGGATTATTGACCGACGCATTATTAGCAGTTTTATTAAATCCACACATTCTTATAAATTCAAAACCTTCGCCTAGCTTCTGAGCTGAAACTATTAAATTAAAAGGCAAAGAGGCATTAATTTTATTAATTTTTTGTGCTTCTGTTCCACCCAAAGTTCCCTTTCCATCTATACCACCGCCGTGAATCGTAAAAAATTGTCTTTGGATCGCCCCTGTTCGTCTACCTAAACTTCTACTATCCCACACCAAATTTTTTTCTGTATGTGTTGAATATCCAATCATATTATATACTCTAAAAAACATAGTATCAGTTCCACCAGCTCTCTCTGTTAATCTACCATTACCTCTCAACCAGTATGTTTCAACGGCGAATTCTGGGTGGGCTGATGCTGTGTCCGTTCCAGAGGGATAAATTGCGGATAGACTTTCACTAAACACTTGTTTCATACCTTTAAATTCATCAATCATATCTTTAATAAAAGGTTCGCCAGCAACATCTTTCGTTTTCATATAAATATTAAATCTTTTAGGTTTATCACCAGCAGCGCCAGTAATTTCAAAAGTTATATAAGCGCCAAGCCGAGCATTTACATTAGCGGCGTTCCCTATATCAGCGTGGGCCAATTGTGTGGCTCCTGATAAAAATACGGCTGGATTAGTCATCTTAGTTCCATTTGCCGAATCATTACCAATGGCGCTTGTCCCTTTAGTTAAAGCACTTGTATTACTAGTCGCACTCGCAGTCCACGTTGAATCAGCAATTTCTTTAGAATACAAACCAACTGATACGGCATTAAGTAAAGTGTCTATAGGTCTATTACATCTCCAATGAATTAAATTTCTATTTGTGCCAGTGTTATATGGACTATTATAATTAAAATTGTAATGTTCTTGAGATAAAGCATAATTATCATAATATAAATCGTCTGGATTTGCTGAGGTTTTTTCATAAGCGTTGCCGTTGGCTGTCCCACCACCTAAAACATCAGCAGTAGATAATGTTATATCCTCTAGTGATAATTGTGGGGGGAGTTGTGAATATCCTATACGTATTAAATCGCTTTTTTTTTCATCCACCAAAACTCCTTGATAATGAAATAATTGTGTAGGTTTATCTGTATCTCGTAATTGTAAAGAATCAAATAAGGTTTTAATCCTAGTATCTAATTCAATTACAGAATATCCAGCCTTTCCAGTATCAGGGTTTATTTTAGGGATTGTAAGCACCCCAGCGCCATCACCTAAATCATCTAAAGTCAAATTAGATACAAAAGGGGCAACAGGTTTTAAAGAGGGCATTGCCCCTTTAATTGATATTGTAATAGTCTGATCGTTATTAAAAAAAATATTACCATTTCTTTTAAATTTAGCAAAATTTAAATTTACTCTAGAATTAGGTTCAATAATAAGTGGCTCTTTAAATCTTACTGAATAGAGATGTCCGTTGTCTTCTGGGGATACTAAATTTACACTCGTCATTTATATATATTTATAATATTTTAATTTAATATAATGGAAGAATTAATTGATAGATTGAATGGTAGTGAATTAATAATTAATCAACACGAAACTAGAGATGAAAAGGTAAAAGAATTTTTATATAAAATTGGTGAAATACTACAACAATCCAACCAATTGGCGAGTAATGTATTATTACAAATTGAAAATGAATATGTAAAAATATTAGATACCCTTGAAGGTATTTAATAGGTCTGGGTCATCGCAATATGATATTGGTTTTTCTATCGTCCCCATCGTCCCTATTTTCCCGCTTTTTATTTCATTATCCAGATAAATAATTTCGTCATAAATAAAATCCAAATCTTTATTTAAATTATGAAAAAGTTGCTTTTTTCTTTTTGTCTTAATTGGATCAATTCTTATAAATCCATCACAAAACTTTTTTTTTTTACTCTTAACGTTCATAGTCATTCCACGCTCTTCTAATTGTAATTTCATTAATAATCTTTTAGCGCCTTCACGCCTCATAGGTCGGCGAGTTATATATAATCTATTATCATATTTAGCACATAATCTTTTTCCATCTTTACGGCCAACTTTATATCCATTATTAATTTTATATATTTTGTAATCCATAATATACTATATAATAATATTAAAAAACATTTCAATAACTTTACTTGGTATTCTATATCTTTCTAATTTATTGCTTCCCTCACTTACGCCAACGGCACTATTATTATCAGGTTTTTGTATATTTTCATAGTCTTTATATTTTATTCGTAATGCTTTTGAATTACACCTAATTATTTTTCCATTATCTATTATAGTTTTACCAGTTCCCATTCTATTTTTATGTAGTTTTTGGCCTTCCCATTCTATCATATTTTCACAATCTCCACGGCAGTGCTTAAATACTAATCCTTCAATATTAGTCCAAAATCTAGTAGTTTTTTTATATCCCCAATCTGAATATTTACAATAATCAACATCATAATAAGGTATTAAATCATTAATATATTCTTTCATTTTTCCAGTTTTAGGATTTTCAATAATATAATACTCTGGCTCAAAATAATCTATAATCTCAAATATTTTATCCACCATTGGGACACCATATTTTTCCATATCTTCATCTAGTATTTCTTTTGTTATTATTGTATCTCCGTGTGATTTTAATTTTCTTCCAATCCAAGTTTTTCTAAGTTGCGACCACCACAAACACACTGGACTTGCTGTTATTATTTTAAAAAATCCTTTTGGATATTGCTTATAATTCCAAGTCATAATATCTTCTTTAAAATGATACTGACTAATATAACCACTTCCTAATTTACATTCAGCGCCTAAATCTCTATCTAATGAATACACATTAAAACCTAATTCACTAGATACCTTACCAAAACTATGAGTTCCACTAAATAATTCTAAATGATTCATTAGCTATAACGCAGATTTTTTTTTTGAATAATAATTGTATTGTTTAGGACTCTGCGTTCGCACTAACGGAGATTGTTGGACTGCCGAGACGACATCTTGTATATCATCTTGTATATCATCAATCCATTCATTAGCATCATTTAAGCGATCGTCAACCTCATTTATACTACATTTTGATTTACAACAAAAACTAAGTTTTATTCTATCTAATAAATCTTTAAGTCCCATAATATTAATTAATATTTTTTAACTCTACCTTTCTTTTTTTTTTCAGCAATAGCTTTGGCTTTGGCTTTCGTTGATAATTCACCCATAGTCTTAGGTGTATCTTTTGTAATTCTTTTAGTCGGTCTAAATATTTTATTCTTTTTACCATTATAAGTTTTTTTTCCATCTTGAGTTCTCCAGTCTTCTTTATGCCATCTTGTTAATCCAGTTTTCTTAGGTTTAGATCCACTATATTTACCACCCATAGATTTATAGGCTTTAACTACTAATGATGATTTATAAGCTGAGTGTTTCATATTCGCATATTTAGCACGAGCTTTAGCATATAACGCTTTGTTTGTTGGCTCAGGCATTATAATTATAAAATATAAAAAAAAAGCGGGAAAATAAGGACGTCTAGGACGTTTATTAAATTTGATTCAAAACTTTTCTAAAGTTTTTTTACATAGTTTTTACGAGAGTTTGAAGGTTAAGCACCGAATTATATTTAACGAATGATTGGACTAACTCTGATTTATTACGCCTATCAACTGGAAGCGTTGTATTACCAGCATTAACACCAGAAAATACAGTGTTAGAATAATCCCTATTAACATACGCCATAGAATTACCAATACCATAAGTGTAATCAACACCAAGTCCTAAGAGCTCTGGAAACATCTGTGATCCAACACCATCAGTATCAGCGATAGCTGCTGTGCCTCCGCCAGCCGCTCCAGCCCCACGATAATTTGTGGCTCTATCTTCGTAATCTGCTTGTTGATTTAATTGACTTCGTTGAAGAGTTGCTGATGATTTAACTGCTTCTTTACCACCGAGAAGCGCTCTTTCAAAATGTTTTCGTAATTCAATATCACCTAAATTGTTTTCATACTGGCACATTTGCGACATATTAATACCACCAGCCCCAAGCTCAACTTGAGTATCAAAATTAGGTTGAGCTTTCAAAGGGAATGTAAAAGGAAATCTTAAATTATCCTTTTTGTGTTCTATTTTTTTCATACCAACTGGAAATCTGAAATTATTTTGCTGGTAATTAAGGTTATTAGTTTGGTCTTTATCTAAATATAAATTACACATTGCCTTTACTGAATTGAGTTGTGGGGTATAAGTGTTATTATCCTCGTCAGCGTGAATATCATTTAATAGATTTATTTGCGAGTTCATCATAAGATTTGCTGGATAAGATTTTAATTCTTGTGGTGTTGGAATAACATATCTACCCTCTAATTTAAGGTTTCTAAGACAATACATTTTGTTTCTTGTATCAGCGCCCGCTTGACTAGCGATCACTGAGTCTCTAAATCGGTTATGTAATACAGCGGAGTCTGGAGCGAGATGGAGCGTCAAGAGTAAACCATTTGTATAAGCTTGACCTAAATGAATATTACCACTTTGGAGCATATCAATATCTAATCTAATACTAAAATGAACCCCAATCTCTTTATTATTATTAATTTTTAAATCTTGTTGGGTTTTATCAGCAATAATATTCATAAGTCGGTTTTGATGATTGGCGTGTGCGCCAAGAGCCAGCGACCGATTTGGTGCTACACCCCATAAATAATCCTCATCATTATTAGTATATGCCTCACGAAGGGAAGCATATGACGAATAATTATGAATATTAACTAATTCGGTATTTGTTTTTTTTGTTTGAATTACAACTTTATCAATAACATTATGAACGCCTCCGTGATTTGGAAGGTTAATTGCTGTTTCAGCAGTCATATTCGCACCATTATCATTATTAATATTTGTGTAATTAGTTTCTCTACCAAACCCTTCATTAGTGGAACTATCTTTAATAAAGAATTGTCCTGATAATACTAATGATTTAACTTCTAATAGTTTTTCAATAGCGGGGAGGGAAAATTTAATAATTGGGTTGCTCTCTTTAAATGAAAAACCCCCTTCAACCCCATTTGATCCAGCACTTTGTAATGGATTATCATTCAACGGCGAAATACTAAAATAATTCTTTTCAATCGGCATTTTATATATATATAAAATATTTTTATTTTAAAATTAAATCAAAAAAACGGATTGCCTATAAGACTAATTGTAAATTATCTTTATTCACCATAATAGATTTAACTGAGAATACCCAATTAACCATTCGGCAATTAGAAACAGAAGCACCCCCATTTGGAGCTGTTGAAGCGGCTGTTCTTTCTTGAGAAAATCCTAATCGTATTTGTGGCTCAGCATCTTTTAAATTATATACAAATTGTTCGCCTCTAGCAAGTTCTCTAGCGTGGAGATAAGTGTTAGTATAATCACTGAGATTTCCACCACGACCATCGCCAAGTCTTTTAACATTTAATCCTATAGATGTAAAAGCCTTAACAACTTCATTATAATTAACTACTTTATCATTTTTCGCTTGTGGGTTATAAGGTTTGAGCGGATATAGTTTATTATTAATAAAATATTGGACGGAGTTTAAAAATGTATTGTGTGGAGGTTGACCTAAATAATAGTTTGGAGCATAAGCGTCATTTTCACCTAAAGCACCAGCAACCTTAATATAATTGGTAAATATACATTTCGCTGCCGAAGCAACTGAAGTTATTTCACTCTGATGAGTTCTACTTGTTTCAGGTAAATTATCTAAAAAGCAATCCCACGAGATAAAATCATATTGACTTTCTTTTACAATTGATTTAAGCATTGCTGGGGGTGGGACGACTTGAAGGACTTTTAATTCTACATTCTTTAATTTATATGATGGGGATGATGGCTGAAACCATATTTTAAGAGCCGTCGTAACTGCACCGATATTAGCGTCAGTATTAATTACAACCTTTTTATTTTTAACATTCACACCTGCCCCAGCGGCGTTAGAGCCACGATGAAGACCAGCAACCACAAAAGCTATATCTGTATTTGCTGTAGCACCACCAGTCCCTCTAACATACATTTTAGACCCAACAGCAATACCAAGAGAAGCGACCTCATCAATATCATTACTAAGAGTTATGACTCGGTTTCCAGTTCCACCAACAGAAGCAACATCAATACCTCTTGCGAAATCATCGGCTTGGACTGGGACATTAGTTCCGCTAATTCCATTTCCACTAAAAATATGTTGTAAAACCTTTTGATTTTCGGCGAATGTAATTTCTAATTTAAGACCACCAAATAATAATATTGGAGTAAGTTTTTCACTCACACCAAAATGACTGAAAATTCCAGATTTTAGTGGGATACAATATTTTCTTGATGAGAATTTTTTAGCGCCCATTTCACTATCTTGAGTAGCATTAGTATCATCTTGAGTTGCTAATACTATATCAGCACCAGACGATATTTGAGATATAGCTAAAGCGCCTAAATCATAACACGAGCGAGGCATACCAGCAGATCCATTAGCACTAATAGTATTTAATTTAGTTGTAGATGATGTTGTAGCATTATAGGCACGACAATTAGCATCAGTCCCTTGTTTAACTTGTATATGTTTATCATCTTCTTCTAAATATTGATTTTCTAATGACGCCCATAAATTATAGTTAGTAAGTGATTCTAGCAATTGGCCGTTAGATAATGAATAAATATCCATTCTTTCTATAACAGCAGATGCCCCTGCGGTAGGAGGGAGGGAGGCGACACGAGAATTAGTATCAGTGTTTAATAAATCAAATGATAAATAACAATCACGACCCTTAACAAAACCTATATCAGGGTTGATAGTAAAGTTTGCTTTTTGTTCGGCAACGAACTCACTTCCATTATCAGCGACAAGAGCAACGAATTTTGAATTTTCGGCAACAGACATTTTATATATTATTAATATATTTTAATTTAAAATAAAATATTTTATCATTATATAAAATGAGTATAAAAATAGAAAAAGAGCCAATCTATAATCAGATAAAAAATACGTCATCTAATTTTGATAATTTAACTATTAAAGGTATTGATGAATCAATTGCGGGGTCTGGAAATGTTGTAGGGTTTAATCTAAATTCTGTTTATATTCAATATAATGGTGTTGTTGCCTTAGATGTTGTAAGTAGCAACGCTGCCGATGCGGCGGCTGGAATTGGCGCTAGGAAAATTAGAGTTAGTGGTTTGTATTGCGATGCTGGGGATAGTCTAAAATATAAGCCAAGAGTTGCTGAATTTACTATGGCGGGAACTTCAAATGCTAGTTTAACTAGTGGGACAAATTCATTTTCTATTATTAATAAAGTAGAGATGAGTTCTAATGGAACTGCGAATTGTAATCAAGGGGATATTAGTGTAAAAAAAACTGGGACATCATCATTAATGGGATTTATTAAAGCAACTCATTCACAATCCCAAGCCTTTATTCGTGGAGTATCTCATTCACAAACTTTATTAATTAAAGACATTCATTTATCATCATTCGCACAAACAGCAACTATGATAAAAATATATACACAAAGTCTTAATACTGGCGCTAAAAAATTAGAAACACAATTATTAATTAATGATAAATCAAATCATATAGATCATCAACTCAATTTAAAAGTATTACCAAATCATAGCGTCTTTGCTGACGTAGTCCCTTTAGAAACTATAACTGGGTCTAATTTTATAACTATGAATGCGTCAAGTATCTTAATCTAAATAATTTTTTTTTATAATTAAAATATTTTATATATATATAAAATGACTAGTATTAATGGGACAAAAGTTTTAGCCTTAAATTCTGCTGGAAATGCCTTAGCGCCATTAAAAGTTGATAGTAATGGATTGCTTAGAGTTATTGCCGAAGCGACATCAGTAAGCGCCAACGCTATTAATTTAAATACAGATGGATTGGAAGGTTTACAAACCTCAACAAATTCTAAATTAGATACTATTGATGGAGTTTTAGATAATGCTGAAGCACATTTAGGAAATATTGATACTGGAATTGATGTGTTAGAAGCGTGTGTTGGGTCAAATAAAGTTAATGTAAATATATCTAGTGGGAATATAACTGGATTTTCAACAGCAGCCAATCAATCAACTATTATCGGACACGTTGATGGAATTGAAGGCTCACTTACGGCGATAACAGGATACGTGGACGGAATTGAAGGAAACCAAGCAACTATGATAAGTCATTTAGATGGGGTTGAAGGTAAATTAGATATATTAGAAACAACGCTCACTGCGATTGAAACAGATATGGCGGCGAATGAATTATTACTTACGGCGGCGAATGTAGACCACGCCGCTAATGAAGCATTACTTATAACAATTGACGAAGATACTAATAATATAGCAACAAGCACCGCCGCTTGTGCTACAGATTTAGCGGCAATAGAAGTTATTAATACAAATGCCGAAGCTCATTTAGGAAATATTGATACTGGGATTGATGTGTTAGAAGCGTGTGTTGGGTCAAATAAAGTTAATGTAAATATATCTAGTGGAAATATTAGTGGGTTTGCGACTGAAACAACTTTAGGAAATGCTGAAGCACACTTAGGAAATATTGATACTGGAATTGATGTTTTAGAAGCGTGTGTTGGGTCAAATAAAGTTAATGTAAATATATCTAGTGGAAATATTAGTGGGTTTGCGACTGAAACAACTTTAGGAAATGCTGAAGCTCATTTAGGAAATATTGAAACATCAGTTCAAGCCTTAGATGATATAGTTAAGACTGAAGATACAGCACATAATTCTGGCGATAAAGGTGTTATGATGATGGTAGTGCGTCAAGATTCACAATCCGATTTTGGAGCTGACGGAGATTACGTCCCTTTATCTGTGGATGCTAACGGATTATTACGTGTAAGCGGTGGGGCGACTGATGTTAGCGCTTTATCAACACACGCAAAACAAGATACAATTATAGGTCATTTAGATGGAGTTGAAGGAAAATTAGATCATTTAAGCGATAATTTAGATACATTAGAAACAACGCTCACTGCTATTGAAACAGACCAAGCGGCGATTGAAGTATTACTAACGGCGGCGAATGTAGACCACGCAGCCAACGAAGTATTACTAACAAATGCGGAAGGTCATTTAGGAAATATTGATACTGGGATTGATGTGTTAGAAGCGTGTGTTGGGTCAAATAAAGTAAATGTTAATATATCTAGTGGGAATATTAGCGGATTTTCAACAGCGAGTAATCAATCAACTATTATCGGACATTTAGATGGAGTGGAGGGGAAATTAGATACATTAGAAACAACGCTCACTGCTATTGAAACAGACCAAGCGGCGATTGAAGTATTACTGACGTCGGCGAATACCGATCACGCTGCGAATGAAGTTCTTTTGACTACAATAGACCAAAAATTAGGAGATATTGAAACCGCAGTTCAAGCACCTCAAGGAGCTATGAGCGTTGATACAATTATGAGTGCTTCTGTAAGTGCTGGCTCAACTGGGACATCATCATCATTTACTAAAGCTAGAGAAGTGGATAAATTTGCTTTTTCTTGTGTGGCTGGGACAAATGGGTCTTATAATGCTTTTGTTGAAGCGTCAGTAGATAATACCACATTTTTTTCTATGAATGGAGGTCAAAGTTTTAATCAAGCTGGAAACGCTCAAAATTTTCAAGACGTAGGGACTAGTCAAATAGCCGCAGCTTTCAAATTTTACCGAGTTGTTATTGCGAATAATCATTCAAGTCCTCAAAATTTCGTGGTTAAAGTTTGCCATTAATTTTTCGTCCTAGACGTCCTTATTTTCCCGCTTTTTTTAATTAATTCTATAAAAAAATTATATATTGATAATATATAAATGCCAGTTCATCCGAAAAAGAAAAAATTTGTTGTGAGAGAAAAACCTAAACCTAAGGGTTTACCACCAAGTAAAGCCCAAAAAGAAATAAATAAAAAAAGAAAAGCATTTGAAAAAAAGCAAAAAGATAAACCAAGGACTTACAGAGCAGACCAAGGGATACCTCAAAAAATCCCAGAGCGAATTAATAGTGCCGAAAATATTATGATGGGTATGAAAAAAACTGGGACTAATCAATATTATATTACACAATTAGAAAAAAAAATTAAAGCGCTTAAAAAAAGACAATCGTTAAATGTAGAAATAACATCTAAAAAAAAATAAATAATAATTATATAATGAATAAAGCAGAGAATTTAATGAAATACAATATGAAACAATTAAAAGAATTTTGTAAAGAGAAAAATGTTATTGGTATTAGCAAGCTTAAGAAAAATCAATTAATTGATATTATGGTTGATTTACAAGAGTTTGATTATTTATATAATCCCTTAGAAATGATCGTTGAAGAGGAACTTAGTGATGAATCGTGGAAATGTGCGTGTGATGAAGTTTGTGGCGAATGTGCGGATGAACCTATTATATTACACTTGCCTATAAATAGATTAAATTTAGAGAGTGTTGTATTACCAGATAAAGATTTTCAATTGCTAAAACCTAAAAATTATGATAAGATGTTTAATAAAGGAAAATTAATTTTAGAGAAATTTAAATGTTAAGTTATATTATAATATGAGTGGAGTAATGTTAAATTTTAAAGGTAAGATGTATAAATTGTGTGAGAAGAAAGATATGGATAGACAAGCGAAGCAGCCAAAAAAATCTAAACCAGTTGAAGTGGATAGAAAAATTCGTAGTGATAAAGGCGGGACGCACAAAATGCCGAGTGGAAAAGTTATGACTGGAAAAACACACACAAAGGATAGTAAACCAGTTAAAAAACAATCCCCACCAAAAGCCAAACCTAAATCTAAGCCAAAACCAGTTAAAAAACGATCAGCACCAAAAAAAGTTGTTAAAGCAAAACCAAAAAAAGGTAAAAAACAAATGAAGGTTGAAGGTTTCCCATCATTTAAGGGCGATGAGCCAAGAGCAAAAGAAGAGAAAAGGCGTGAAAATAACCTATACTAATTATATATGTCGTCAGCGGGTAATGGAAAAAAAAAGATGGGAAAATTAAAAGGATATAAATGTTTTACAAGGGCAAATAATAAGGGAGCGACGTATACGACTTGTCGTGATGACGAACAACAATTACGTATAGCGTCGGCTAAAAAAAAAAGAGAATTAACTAAACCACCACAAAAAAAATTTAGTGCTAGCGGTAAAATAATAATTAAACCGAAACCTAAAAAACCACCCCCTAAACCTAAGCGACCGAGAGGCAGACCTAAATTGCCCCCAAAGGTCAAACCACCACCACAAAAAAAGGGGAGAAAATTAGGCGGTAAAAATAAACCAAAAGAAAAGACTGGATCAATAACAAAAGAGGGATTAAAAAAACAATTAGCTGGATTAAAAGGTGTTGAACGAACAAAAAGACGTAGATTAATTTTAAAAAATTTCAATTTAACTGAAAATTAGCGGGAATATGAGGACGTCTGGGACGATTAAATATCAAATATTTCTAAATATTTAGTAAAAGTTTTATTATCAAATTTTCTATTAGTTTCTATATATTCATTAAGCGCATCTAATATTGGATTGTCGCTCGTAAATTTAATTATACTATTATTAACTAAATTTCTTTTCTTTTCAGTCTTAAATATTTTATTTATATTTTCTTTATTATTTTTCAAATAAATCATCCCTATTTTAATCCCAGTAAATATAAAATGGTTTCTATGAATGTAATTTTCAATACTAATGATGTTTTCAGCGTCTTCAATATCACCTTCACAATAAATATCATATAAATATGGTTCATATAGCATATATGTGGATAAATACATATAAATCTTCACCTTAAAACCTTGCTTTTTCATATTTTTATATATTTGTATCATTCTATCAATATCATCTTCATCAGCCCAATCACAACTAAACAAAAAATATGTTTGCTTTTTAGCGTCAAACGCTTTAACGCTTTTTAATCTAATATCACACGTGTCTTTTTTAATAGCAATTCTAGAGTATTCAGGATATTCTGCTACAAATTTTTTCACTAATTTTAATTTATCTTCTTGAGTTCTGCTTTGACTAGCACCAATCCCACCATCCAAAGTCCAAAAATTATGTTTAATATACACACCTTCATTTCTTAATACCGATCCATCACCGATAAAATATTTTAAAGTTCTTTCGTAATCTTCTAAAAATTGATACTCCCCAGCGCTTTCATATTCTTTTTTATTAAAATTAATTCTATGCGACCCAATACAAAATTTTAATCCAGTTGTAATTCTATTCTTCATCCAACCAATATTTCTAATTGGATACACCCCCATTAAATTAGCGCCACTATCCCATAATTTATCAAATGATTTTAAAAAATATAATTCATAATCTACTAATTCTTTATGTTTGTATTTATTGCTTATATTATCTAATACTTTTTCATATAACCCAACACAATCATCATCAAACCAAACCAATGGCGTATTTTCATTATAATAATTCGCTATAAATTCTCGCTGTTTAGATATGCCTTTCACGCCTTCCATAATTCTATATCCATCAATTTCATATTGTAAATAATCATTTAATTGTTCCTTAACTATCCATATATCAATTCTATCCTTCGGCACACCACCACGCTCTAACATTGCTAGTGTTTTTTGTTTTAACACCTCGCTCCGTCCATAACTCGGTATAACTACTCTATAATCATATTTTAACCCACACTTTTTTATATTTTCTCTTACATAACTTACCATTGAATATCGTGTTCCTTCAAAAGGTAAATTAGCGTGATGTTTATGGACGTTTACAAATAATAAATCAGTTGGCTTAACGTTTATCGCTACTTTATAATCAACCAAACAAAATTCGCCACCTTCAAAATCCCCTGCCGTTGTAATCGTTCCAATTCCGTCCTTAAAATCTCCCTTATCTATATGGATCGCAGTTCTAAAATTTTTATTGATTGTAATAGTGCTATAACAAGATTGTCCGATACGTTCTCTATGTTTTTGAATGAAATGATTTTGCTTCCGATAATGGGCTGGGAGTTTTTCCGCCATTTCGCCACTAATTCTTTCCATATATGGTATGATTTTTGAATAAATATCTTTATGTCTAGCTGTGAATTGTGTTTGTCGGCATCTAGGTTGTGTCTTAATAGTTTTTTTATAATTAACTAAAGGTTTTTCATAATAACCTACTAAATTTGAATAAACTGGGTTATTTAATTTATATTTTCTATTGCTTATTCCCTCTGGATTTAGTGTATATTTATTATGATAATTATGTTCTTTTAATTCTACATTTTTTAATCCCTTAGCCCATAATGGCTGGCTCATATCTAATTTCCCAGCGGCGTGTCCTCGCCCTAAACTAACTATAAATGTAGACGCTTTTTCAATGGTAGGCATAATTACATCTATTTCATCAGTGCTAAAAAAGTTTTTAATAAAATAAAATAATATCTCTCCATTTTCATCATAACCTATATGAGTTTCATTAACGTAATGTTCTATATCTTTTTTCTCCACAAAGTCTGCTAATTTATCATTTAATTCATCATCATTATAATTTCTAAAATAAGTTTTCATATATTATTCAGCAGTATTTTAATTTTATAAATTAAATTTATCTATTAAATTAGTTTTTTTGTGTGTTCCCATAATTAATTTAAAATAATCTGGCCTTAATATTAATCTTTTTATCATATCCTCCACGTCATAACCAGCGCTATCACCACTATTCCAAGCGTGTTCGTATTCATAATAAATTTTATTAGTCCCATTTTTTTTCCAACCTAAATCCCCATAAACTATCCTCGCATCTTTTCCATATATCATTTTATTAATAATAGCATTTATATGGCAACAGCCTGGCTCAAATTTTAGTGTTGTTTTATCCACACACTCGCCTTGATCGGCAATGGCTTTTATGAGCTGTTGGACGTATTCATTTTTGGATTTTCTAATCGCTATCATATATGGTATAATAGTTTTATTAATATTTTCTCTCTGTGTATCCATATCAAGCTCTCTATATATATTTTCCCCACCTAAATTTTTAGCCCATTTTAGAGCATCATAATATTTAAAATGAGGGTCTATTTTTCGTCCATCAGCAAGTTCCACCCAAAAATGGCCCTTAATAGTTCCAGTATGTTTGTTTTCCTTCATTATTTTATTTAACAAATTAGATTTATTTTCAGAATCAATTTTATTAAATATTTAACAATTTATTTTTATTTATTTGCCAACGTCCTCAACGTCCCCATATTCCCGCTATTTTTCATAAGTCCCCAGAAAATAGAAAATAAATAATCATTATAGCATCTAATTGTCTATCTAAATAATCAGTATTCACGTTCAGCTATTTTATCTAATATTTTTCCTATTTCTATAGCTTGTTTAATTAATAGTTTTCCTTCTTCATAAGTCGCAGATTTTTGTTTTAATTCATTTCCTAAACCTTGTATAATTTCTAATAGTTCCACACCACGTATGTCTAATTGTTTGTCTAATTCACAAATTTTATTTTCTCGCATTTCTTCTCGTTCACGCTCATATTCCCTATTTCGCATATCTTTTTTATAAACACAATCACCACACCTATTTTCATAATAACTAAAATCTTCAGCATTAATTATATCACAATCCTCGCATTTAGTTTTCTCAGCATAATTATCATAAACCATTTTCATAATTTCATCAGTATTTTTCCCACTAATATCGTGTTCCGCACCACCAATAGAGAATGAGATAGTTGGCATAGTTTGTTAATTTATAATATTAAAATGAGAGAAAATCCAGAATCAATTTTATGAGATATATGAGATTTTATTTTTATTTATTTGCTAAGTTAGTTATTTGTTTTTAAACTAACTAACCAACTAACTATTCACCAAAATTTTCATCATATAACGCCTCAGCGTGTTTTCTTCCAAATTCGCAATGAGGATTCCACACCGCCTTCACACACGCATTATTAATTTTAATCATAAATCTTTTCTTAAACAGCACATTTTCCCACAATTTATATTTATTATTATCATTATCAGTATCCCACCTTCGCCCATATTCATCTAAATATTTTTCCAAATAATCAGTATTATCCCAACCAGCACCAGAATCAACATCATATCCGAAACATTGTAGACGAAATCCTCTATAAAATAACCAACCATAATGACTTGTTATCACCACTCGCAGGCCATTTAATTCATCAGCCATTCGCTTAAAGTATGGGGATAATTCATAATTATCATTCCCTTTTCTAACTTCACACTCCCAACCTTTATCAGCACTAATTAAATCCCTAAAAATCAGATTTTCACGCATATTAACACCGCCACGCATTTTAGGCCAACCAGCCAAACCTAAAGCCATCCATTCACGCTGTTTTTCAGGATTTTGTTTTCTTCTAGCAACTTCACCAGCGTCAGCCATATTAAACCATATTTTTCGCATTTCGCTCGGTTTTTTAATAACGCTTCTATAGTCATCCTTAGCGTGTGATTTATCAGTTTGGCTCCAAAATTTTCTTAATGATTTTAATTCACTAATTTTCGGACGGCAAACAAATTTAATTGTTTCCTTCCAATCATTCGCCAAATCATTTTTAATAATATCACGACAAGTAAACATATTCATAAAATCATTAATTTCCACAATCATCATTTTAGCAAACCAATCACCAATATCATCAGCATTAATAAATCTAGATTTATCACCAGCACGAGCCGATCGGCATTCCAAGAGTGTTTGTCTTTTTTCAGTATTCATTATGATTTTATCATAATAGATTGGCCCAAAATCCAGAATCAATTTTATGAAATATATGAGATTTTATTTTTATTTATATACGAGGCATTATATACCAATAATGACTATTTATTTTCTATTTTATGACGATCGCCTAAAAATAGCGGGATTATGAGGACGTTGAGGACGTGGATATATACACGCCTTAAATAATAAAAAAATAAATCTATATTTAATAATCTAACTTAAACAATCTAAACTCTAATAATTCCATCAGCGGGGATTTCCACACCAGAATAATATTCCGCCAAATAATTATCCACAAATTCCACCACACCTTCAGACACAACTTCTTCACCATTCCAATTTCCAATAAATATTTTAACCAATTTATTTTCAGTTATAAACATTTCCAAAAGATTTCCCAAATCATCACCATTAAAATCATATTCCACACCATCTATTATTTTAATTAATTTATTTTCTTTATCATTAATCCGACGGCATCTAATTTTAACATCACCAACATTTCCAGCATAATCTTTCATCATAAAATCTTCAGCCATAAATATTCCCCACAAATTAGAAAATCCCCAACCTTCAGACGTTTCATCACCAACATCATTATCCTCCATCATTTCTTCATTAAATTCATTATTATTTATCATAATATTTATTTCTTCCAATGATTTCACGCCATTCCAGCAGGATTTAAAATTAATATTATTAACAATTAATTCCCACAAATCTTTTGTTTCTTCCCAGAATTGTTGTTGAGTCAAGTTATTAGTCATTTTATTGGGTGATATGTTGTTAGAGTGTGGCCCAAAATCCAGAATCAATTTTGTG
>Ga0209337_1001576_pt1 | contig 17222 bp, 19 predicted proteins | sample LinPmetageLP53_FD_184044 | JGI IMG/M metagenome (GOLD analysis project Ga0209337, IMG submission 184044) | Marine viral communities from the Pacific Ocean - LP-53 (SPAdes) (version 2) | ecosystem: Environmental > Aquatic > Marine > Oceanic | place: Pacific Ocean | collected 2010-02-08 | reverse complement strand
TTTGAATCTGTATGCAATTCCGCCTGTGCTTCTTCTTCGACATCATATAACTTCATCTTAGCCCTGTCAATTCCAATCAGAAAGTTTCTGTTTTTGACAGGATCATTATAACGATTCTTGAGTTGTTTTACCTTGATTTGATTCTGTTCTTCAAGTTCTTCTGTAGATATCAAAGCAAACATCAAATCAGCAGTTGCAGGAAGTCCAAACGATTCAGAAGTATCTTCTAAACCAACATCTGAACTCATAAAACCTGTTCGATTCAATTGGGTTGCAGACATAATAGGTAAATTACATTCAACTGCAAGTCCTCTCAATTCTTCTGCGATGGCCTTGACTACGAAATATGAACCAGCAGATATATTATTTTTGTATCTGGTTGATGTACAAAGATTCAGATAGTCCATAAACAAAATGTCTGGTACGAACCCCTTCTTGATCTTCAGTTCGTTTATCAATGCACGAAAGTTGTTTACAGATGCAGTTGCAGTAGGATATTCCTTGATGATAAGTTTTCCTTTAATCTTTTTCTTCAATTTGTCCATCTTCTTATCAAACAATTCCTTTGGAATCTCCTTGAGAGTGTCCATTGTAACGTTCATAAGGTTTGTATCTATCCGTTCGGCAATTCGTTCCTCTGCCATTTCCAGAGTGATGTATAAAACGTTGTAGTTTTCTGCAAGACAGTTCGCAGCCATGTGACACATAAACAAGGATTTACCTACCCCTGTTCCTGCAAGTGCAATGTTAAGTGTCTTTCTAGGTAATCCCCCGGCCGTAATTCTATTAAAATAATCTAAATCGAAAGGTATTTTCTCTTCTTTTTTCCTATAAAATTCATACCTTTCACCAGCATTATCGATGTAGTCGTGGCCGATATGAGTATCAAAACTAACAGATAAAGCATCACTAAGAATAGTAGGGATTGCATCTTTAGAAATATCAGTTTTAGTGGATTCATCGAATATTCCGATAGAATCTGTGATTGCATTGTAGAGTGCTTTGTCTTGGCAAAACTTTTCTGACCTTTCCAATAACCATGAAATATCTTCGGTGTCCTTTCCGTCTTCGTGAGTTTGCTCCGCATCGTTCAATAACTCCGTAGTAGAAGTGAAATGTTCCTCTGTTAAATCATTTCTATCGTTTAGTTCTATGATAAGTGCTTCTTTACTTGGAGGATTGGAATACTTTTCAAAATATTCCTTTACTTCTTGAAAGATTGCTTTATCAGTAAATTGAGAAAAGTATTCATCCCTGAGAAATGGTAATGTTTTTCTCGCATACTCTTCATTGTATAGTAAATTTCTAAGTATTGTTCCTTCTATTCTTTCCATGTATCCTTATCACACAACTGGTTTAGAGAAGTCATATTTTCTATGCGTTCCATCTTCACTTTCTGTTTTCTGAAGTTCTAATTCTTCATTGAGAATATTCAAATAGATTTGGCCAAGAAGCATTTCTAATTCTCCACCTTCTTCATCAGAGAAATCTTTATCTGTCATCTCTGGTGGAATATCTACCATATCATATTCAAATTTGACTCTGGTAGTTCCATCTGGATTCTCTTCTTCTGCTAACTGAATGCCACCAAATGCAATACCTAATCCAGCAAAAGGCCCATGTTCAATTCTAATGCACAATCGATCCTTCTCTTCTGGATCTGGAAATACACTATGATACTTCTTCAACTTCTGAGGAGTCATCTCCATCATCTTCTTCTCCATTGGTTATACCATAAGTATACTCTATTTTCGCATAATTGTCAAGTTGTTTCAATATGTCCTCTGTAAAATGTTTTTCTGGATCTTTGAGGATTTGTTTTCCAAATAGTTTTGAACCATCTGGTAGTTCAAATCGTGTAGAAACCTTCTTAAATATTCCTGCAGCTTCAGCCATTTCCAGTAATCCATAATACTTGTGTAATCCATCCTTGTATGTCAAAAGAACATCTACCATTTTATTCTCTTTTGTCAATCGGGATTTCTGCATCTTGCAATGAATTATATTTCCGATTACTTCTGTTCCATCTTTCTCTTTTCGTTTGGAAAGAAATACGATAGAAGAAGCAGCATATTGCATTGCAGAACCGCCACCCATAACTTTAGTTGGAAACATTGTACCAATCTGATCATATACATGATTGGTTACTATAAACGGAACATTTACTTTTGCAAGCATCAATGTGAGTACACGAAATGCACCCTTGATTACTTGTGCCTTTGTCATATCTCTTTTACCAGAATCACTAGATATATCTGCCATCTCTTTTGTTGTTGACAACATTCCTAAAGAGTCCAGACACATCATCAATGGTGGCCGTTCTGATTCATCTATTTCTCCATGTTTTTCGAGAATCTTTACTGCCTGATATCGAAACTCTTCAACTGTTGCAACTGGCATATGATATACTCTTGTCGTATCAATTCCACGTTCTTTCAACATATCACTTGTCAATGCAGATTCCGATTCAAAGTAAATACATCCACCAGTAGGATTCATATCAAGAAAATGCTTGACCAATCCTAGTGTGAAAAATGTTTTACCAGTTGCGGATTCTCCTGCAATAGCAGTTATTTTGTTTGCAGGAAGTCCACCATAAATGCTTCCAGACAAAAGTGCATTGAAGACATAAGAACCAGTATCGATGTATTGAGACACATCTCCCCCAAAAATACCATCATCTACTAACATTCCATATTCATTCCCTGCCGACTTGGCAAGTTCTTTCATATAACTCATAATATTTCTTTTCCATTCTGATATTGTGAAAAAATAAGTCCCAAACAAACCCCCATGCTCAAACAGAATATGAGTCCGATGATCATATTTGTTGAGTACATTGATATTATATCGTTTGCTAGTGTAGTACACTCCATGTTAAACCTTTCTATAATTAATTAAATATAATGTTATCATGCCATCCCCATTTCTTGAATTTTATCACAAATTCCCAATTTCTTGGCTTGATTTGCATCCAACCAAACATCATGTGGTGGAAGCAACTTTTCACGAATTACCTTATCAGATAGACCAGTACATTTTTTATAATGATTAATCATTCTTTCAGTTGTCAATTCAAATTCCTTTACTGTTGCAAATAATTCATGCTCTTTCCCATAAGAACCCCATGTATATTGATGAGATAATATTGAAGTATTTGGCGTAAGTATTCTTTTTCCCTTTGTTCCTGAAATAAACATCAACAAACCACACGATGCAATCATTCCCATACCGATTGTTTTTATCGGAATACTTGAGCCCTTCATCACATCTATAAGTGCAAAACACGCATTTAAATCTCCACCTGGCGAACATATTCCAAGAGTCAACTCTTTGTGTGGTTTTTTAGATAAATTAGCAGCAAGAATCCAATCTACTATTGGACTTATTGTTTCAGATTTCACATCACCCATGAATATAGAAATTCCTCTTTTGAGTAATAATTCCTTATCTGCTGTAGATTCTTCACTATTTTGTTCTGACATTATTTTCCTTTCCTCAAATTCTTGAACATATCCCATGTTAATATTTTAAAATCGTTTCCCTCATCATCTGAATATTCAGAAACGTTTTCCTTGTCAATAATCTCTTTGCCCGACAAATCCGGCATTACTGTAACTGTTTTGGTGGCCATCTTTCTTTCTTTACGATAATCTCTCAATGAAATATTTGCAGCAATCACCATGATAACTGCAAGTGGATCAAAAACAAAGATGAGAAGTATGATTATCCAACGCACGGCCTCTTCAAGTTGCGACTCACTTACATCATCATATAACATACTCGCTACATAACGAATTGGGCCAACTTCCACTTCTGCAAGATTCAGTTCAGTTTTCATTCCATACTTCTCATCCGTCAATCCATCAATTTCCGTTTCTAAATTTGATATTTTTGTTTTTAAAAGATTTGTTTCATTATCCATTGCACCAATCTTGGACAATCCTTTTGATATTGCACCAAGTTCAATGTATTTTTGAAGTGCATCATCTAATGTATCTAATCTACCTTGATATCTGTTTATCTGAGTTTGTCGTTGATTTACTTTAAGGTTTATTCTTTCTATTCGTTCTTCTAATAATGAAGTAGGACTAGATTGTTGAATATGAGCTCTTGAGAGAAAACCAAATATGCCCAGTGAAGTGATAAGCATCAAAACTACTATTGCAGATATAAAATATGACCTTATTGATAAAGGGCTTGTTTTCCAATTCTGAAATGTCCACGATGCACAAATTAGTTTACCTATTTCAAGGACAACCCCCATTATTGCAATCGCAGTTGTCGCACCAGCAAAAATTGCCATCAATCCAATTATTGAATAGTATGCTGCAACTGTTGAAATTGCAAGTGCTGTCAACAATGTGAGTAACCCGAAAAACATAAACTTCTTATCCGAAAAAGTCTGACAAATTTGATATATGTTCTGTCTGCCATCCAGCCGCACCCATAACCGATTTCATAGGTTCGATGAATGATTTCTCAAATTGTTTATCATAGTCTATATAATCTTGTAATTCTAACTCTGGTGGCAACTGATTAAGAATAGCAATCACTTCTCCGCCCACCATATTTTGTTTCTTGAGATATGCAAACTTAATCTTCTCACCATCTTGAATCAATGGATAATTATTTGTTAGTTTATTATCCTTCAAAAGTTTGTTATAAAGCAATGCACCTTTAACGTGTATCGGAGTTCCCTTAATATAGAGATGGGCCGCATCGTGATACTTTGTCAGGCCACGAACCGAGCGAGGAAAAAATACATCTTCTGCATTTAATTTACGAAACTCTTTTCTAAACTCATCAATATAATTTATTGCATCATTCTCAGTTCCATTCATAATGATTTTGAATATGTCTTTCATCTTCTGTTTACAAGCAGCAGGAGTAGAGGAACGAATGGCCTCGATACCCATAATCTTGAGTTGTGGTTCTTCATATCGAACACCTTCAGAATCATACACATTCATAATGTATCGTTTCTTAGAAGTCCATAGTGCCTTGTCTGCAAGATTCTCACGTTTCATAACCATCTTCTGATCAAATGCGTTCATATAATCCGCAAGTTTCTCATAAGATTTGTCTATAATCTTTTCCATTTGTTCAGAACAAACCTTATCCAGAAAATCGATTACCTTATTCTTATCTAATTCTTTATCCCCATAGACTGATACCACTAAATCGTTCATAGTAATATAAACCGAATCTGTATCCACCGCCACAACATAGTCTTTATCAGTCTTGAGCAATTCATTGAGATATCGATTAATTTCCTTCTCAATCCATTTGATAGACAACTGGCCAGAAGTGGTAATGGCCTCTGCAATGCGTTGATCAAAGAAACGAAAGTGCTGATTTCCCATCGCACCAAATGCAGAGTTAAGTGTAATCTTCAGATTCATCTGCATATTGTTACACTTGGAAATTGTTTTCTGTAACTCTTTTCTTTCGTTGAAGTCTTTCTCCTTTTGTAGCTTTTTCTTTGCATCAATCATCATGCCTTTGAACTTCACACGGTCATCATAGATTTGTTGCATCATCTCAGGAAGAAATCCCTGTTTGCCTGTTTGGTAAAATTCATTGTTTGGAGTATAAGTTAATTTGTATTTCTCCAAGACATCAAGAGATATCTTTTGAGCGATCAACCCATCAACTCCAGGCGGCATATCTTTAATTTCTTGTAACTCTTTTGGAAGTGTATCTGTTATTAATGTCTCTGGCGAAAGATTGTACTGCATAATCAAATGAGGATACAGGGAATTCAAATCGAAATTCACAACCCAATTGTGAGAACCAAGAATAGGATCTTTAACATACGCACCTTCAAATTGAGTAGATTTACTGGTATGTTTCTTTGGTGGAATTACTATATTTTTCCTGAGAAGATTATTGTAAATCAAAGTATCCCACATCCGAACCTGGCCGAATGTATTACTATAGTTTACTTTACTAAGATATGCGAGCGATATAATCATCTCAAGCAGTTTCATCTTACCCTCAAGTTGTTCTACCAACTCTGTATCTTTGATATTGTATTCTATGAACTTCTGATAATCGTTTTTGTAAAGAAGATGGAGAGAGCCCTGTTCAGAATAATCAAGTTTATGTTCACCCAATTCAACAAATGCTATGTGATCTAATCGGTAAGACTCTTGATTGGTAAAAGTGAATTTACGATATGTCGAAAGATAGTCAAGAGTCTCCACACCCATAATAGAATAAGCCTGAAGTTCTTTACCTCCCATACCATACATTGTATACTCTCTAACCTTTTTCCAAGGCGAAAGTAAACGATAGGGATTCTTCTTTTCATCGAATAGTCTCTTTGCACGATTGACAAGATATGGAATATCAAATGTCTCAATGTTCCATCCTGTGATAATATCTGGCGATTCCCTATCCCACATCTCAAAGAACTTTTGCAAAAGTGCTTCCTCCGTATCGAAACGAAAATAGAAAACATCTTCTCTATCATTAACATATTCTCCTCTGCCGAAAACATAACACTTACCATCTATCTTCAATGAGATTGCTGTTACTTCTTCGTTTGCAGTTTCGATATCTGGAAACCCATTCTCGGAGCCAGTCTCGATATCAAGATATGCAATTTTAATCTGCGAAATATCGTAATTGATATGTTCTTCTGGAAAGTATTCTGCAATAAAAGAAAACTCAAACTTATCATTGCCGTAGATATTAAAGTTATCTACTTCTTTATATTTAGCAATAAATTCCCTACACTCCTTCATAGTTCCTGGCTGGATTTCTCCAACTGGTTTACCTTCCAGAGTGCGGAATTTGGTTTCTTCTTTGGTAGGAATGAATAAGGTAGGATGATATTCTACACGATCTTTAAATCTTTTTCCCTCATTAGAGACACCTCTGAATAGAACATTATTGCCTAAAACAGATACATTGGTATAAAAACTCATTAACTATTCTTTATCAAAATTGTGGATTTTTTTATAGTTCACTTTTAACTTATCTAACTCATTATAACATATTAAGATGTGTTTGTCAATCCAATTCTTTCTCCCATTAAATTGCCCTGCAACAAATAAAAATTGCAGATATATTAACCAGAAATATTTCATATTCTTCTCCTATGTGAGAAGGCCTGTCTTATATTGGGTCTTCCCATTAACTCTTAATGCCGTCATTTCTTTGCGGCGATTGCTCCCATCAAGAACATACGAACAATGTACCCATCCACTATTAGGATCTTTCCCATCGTAAAATTCCAAGATGAGTTGGTCAAATTCCAAATTTTGAGAAATCCATTTTGCGAGATTTGGATTTGAAATTCTGGTAGATTCAAAGTCAGCAGCCTGGCCATTACAATGTTGACTTGTTTTAGAACCGCCAACTGCTTTGTTCAATGCAGGAGAACGATATCCACTATTAATACGAATTGGGCCAAATTCATCTCTTATCGGTTGTAATATAAAATTACAAACATTGACTAAATTAATAACGTGTTCTCTTGTTGCATCATTTGAGATACCCAAGCGATCAGCCGTAGAACTTTTTATCATTTCTTGATATCCAAAGTTTTTTGACAGATGTCCGTTATAAGATTCTATTGCCATGATAATCCTTCCTAAGATTTATCTATATCAATTGATCCAGTAGTAGGATCATATTTAAGTGTAAATGTTAATTCTATTGGTTTGAGTGTTCCATCAGCTTTCATTATAGGCAATTTACCTTCAACTGCACCCATCAATGCATCTTTAGCATTTGTGAAAGTATGTGCAGGATCATCTTTTATAAACTTATCTAACTCTTTTTTTGCATCTTTTGGAAGTAAATCATCTATCATACTTTCCACGTGCTCAGTTGCTAAATCTGTTGCCTTGTCTACGACAAGACTAGAAATAACATTGAATAATAATATTGGTAACATAATATTTCTCCTTCTAATAATTAAAAACCCCCCACTAAAGTATATATTAGTAGGGGGAAGAGGCGCAATTACTTCTTTTTATGTTCAATCACATTTGGATTTGTGATAGGAATTATACGTGGTTTCTTTTCATCTGGAATAACTCTTTCCAAAGAGATGTTAAGAAGACCATTTTGAAACTCTGCACCCCTGACAACAATGTCATCGGCCAGAGTAAACTTACGAGAGAAAGAGCGATTCGCAATTCCTCTATGAACGTAATCTGGTGTATCCAGATTTTGTTTTCCTTTTTCGCCCAATGAACGAATATGAAGAACATTTTCCGTAAGTTCCACTTCAACATCTTTTTCCGAAAACCCTGCAAGGGCAATCTCAATGACAAAATTATAGTCATCTTCTTTTCGGATATTGTAAGGTGGATATGCTCCGCCTTCTTGTTGTGGAAAGTTTGCAAGACGATTAAACATAGAATCGAATCCAATGGAAAGTCCCATGAATCGGTCTAAGTCGCCTGCGGTAAAATGTGTATGTGGTGCTAATGTTACCATAATTCCTCCTTATATAAGCAAGGTTGGTGTTGTGGGAATCTCAATCCATAGCACAGGACTTGAGATTGGTTATGAGACTACCACTATGGTCAGCCTCAGTCTCGCCACCCATCACCATTACATAGGTGATGAAAGCGATGTCTTAAAACTGTAAAATACAGTTTCAGTAGTGAATCTTCTGAATAACTTCCAGAACCTTTCACCATCAATTTATATTTATGTCTTTTCATATTGTTTCTACTCCATTTTCTACCATTATAACAATTTTTGGTACAAATGTCAAGTTAAATAGTTGAAATTTATGACAACTCTTACTTTTTTATCTGTACAGGATGTTCCCCGATGTTTCATCTCGGCAGGAAACACCACCATTCTATTTTCCATACTTTCAACTTTTGCACCATTTTCAAATTCGGTATATCCATTATTGGTATTCATATAAAGAATAGAAGTTGTCCAAGGCACAATTCCTAAGTCATCAATATCAGTATGAAATGTATTGACTACTATTTCTGGTGTCTTGGTAAGTAAGTTGGCTTTTATTCGATAGATTTCTTTTGGCCGGATCTTATTAAAAACATTACTAAGCATCCCATACTGGAAAAAAACTGGGCCAGTATCGGTTTTGTAGAAGGTATGAGTGAATTGAAATTTATCACCTTCTTCATCTGAGTAATCTATACCCTCACTATAATTCCAACAAAAGTCTTTCCCAAACATTATATTTTGTAAATTTTGAAAAGATTGTATCTCTAAAAAATTGTCTATTACCACAGGTTTCATGTCAATTCATTTTAAATCGTCTATCTACTTTTCTAATATTACTTTGACCTTGATCGTAAATATATACTTCTTTAATCGGGCCGTCAATATTCTTGTCCCAATAGTCTAAAAACTTAGTTATGCGTGGAAATTCTGGTATTTGGTCTTCTGTTTGCCACATGAATTCATTTACAATATGTAAATAATCTGGAATATAATATACTACTTGAACTGTAGCAACTGTCCATTTGTGCAAGATATAAGTCAAGATCATTCCTTTCCTGTTGAACCAAATCCTCCATCTCTATCAGTTTTTTGTTCTGGACGAACATCAGTTTGGAATATCATATACGATAGTTCATGGACAAGTTCGGCTTGGCATATACGTACACCATTAGTTACATATTGTTGATAACCACTTATGTTACCTATCATCATATAAACTGGCTCTACATAATCAGAATCGATAATCCCCACATTATTTGCGAGGATTAATCCATTTTTCAACGCAAGACTTGATCTTGGATATAGACGAATCGAATGTCCTTTTTGAATATCGAAAATCAATCCAGTAGGAATCAATGCTCTTTCATGAGGATTGACTTGCACTTTTCCGTCTACTACTTTTCTGATTCTTTTATCTACTTCTTCGTTACTATTTAAATATACTTTTACTTCTGAATTTTCTGGTAGGAAAGAATGCAAATCAAAACAAGCAGAGCCTTCAGTTGCTCTAATTGGGTTTTTTACTTCAGAATTAGTCTTGAAGTAATATAAATCATTCGTCATTCTCATCAGCATCCCTTTTGTTCCCAATATTATATTTTGGAGTTAAATCCCATTCATCTTTTTCTTTAAAAGACAAAATCTTTAACTGGCTCAATGGTACTGTAGGTTCTGCTGATTTATCCGATTCTACAAGAGATATCAACTCCCATTCTGCGAGTAGATTTGCAATACTGTTTCTTCGTGCAGTATCGTTCTCTGTAAAATTGGTTGTCTTTCCGTCTAGTGCGAAAAGTTCTTTAAAATGTACTATGTAGTATTTTCCCTGCTTGTGCAGGATGTGACAAGATTGAAATAAAGTCTTTTCTTTGCGTGATGCAATCCCGATTCGTGTAAGGGTTTCTCGTACTTTGAGAAAATCATCGGGCTCTTTCAATGTCACTTCTACCATCGCTTGGATGAGTGTATCGTTCATTTTGTTCCTTTCAAACCACCTGTTTCAATTCTTTGTTTAATAATGTTCAGTTGCGAATCATCAAGCAATGTTACATATTCTCTCGCTTTTTCATAATTGCAATTGTAATAACCCCTAATTAAATCAAGGATTTCATTATTTTCTCGTTTAATCCATTTGCCGAATCTTTTCTTCGGTCTAATGATATTTAGGAAAAAGTCGAATTGAAGTTTGGAATCTACATTGTTGTGAATGTTCATTTCATTCGCATATAATGCAGTATCGTGGCTGAAACTTAACCCCCGATTCACAATAAAAGGCTTGTATTCCCTTTCTAGTTCTGGCGTTTCATCCATGAGATTCTTTTTCCCATGATTGATTTGATTTATGAATTCAAAAGGACTCATACGAACTCACATTCCGCCATCAATTCTATCAGGCAAGCAACCAAGTTAATCTCTTGGTCTGCAACAAATGCGGATTTGTACTGATAATCAGCAATAATCAGTACTGCTTGAGGAATGGAATTCTTGTCCACCACTTCGTACAATTTGTCATAAATCTTACGATATACAGATGCAGGGTCATTGTCAACATTTGCAGTAACCCATTGTCGCATATTGGGAAAGTTCTTTTCTCTCAGGGCCATCACCAACTGATTGAGATTTAATTCTCCGATATTTGCAAGAATTCCCGAATCGATAGTGCCAGATGTAGAATATCGTTGTAATTCATTAATAACTCTCCTAAAATCTGGAAAGTGCTTATTAATGAGTTCAGCAACTACTCTCTTATCATGTTCTACACCTTCTTCAGTAAGTATAACACCACAACGTATCATGAACTGTTGTGCAATTACTGGTTTTTCGTCCTTCTTTAATCCAAAATCAATTACTGCACAACGAGAATGAATTGGCTCGATGATTCGATTTTTAAAATTACAAGTAAAGATGAAAGAACAGTTCTCCGCAAACTTTTCAATGAACCCTCTCATTGCTGGTTGTACTGAATCTGGATTCATGTAATCAGCCTCATCAATGATTACAACTTTGCGGCCACCGCCAGATAAAGATATGGTGGAGCAAAATTGAGTCATTTTAGTTCTGAGAGTGTCAATCATTCTACCCTCATCAGAACCATTGATGATAATGTAATCGGAATTTGTCATGTTACAGATTGCCCTCGCAACAGTTGTTTTACCAACTCCGGCCGGGCCTGTGAACATCAGATTAGGAACTTTATTATCTCTAACTAGATCTTCAAGAGTTCCCTTGATTGTATCAGACAAGATACATTGTTCAATGGTTTTTGGGCGATGCTTTTCCACCCACAAAAATTTATCCATATCAAAAAACCTTTCATATTATAATAATGTTTACCCCTCAAAAGAAGAATTCTGTTCCAGAGCAATAAAATATCTTAGAGTGTCAGTTGTTCTCTGAAATCTTGAGATTCTTTTAGAAGACAATGCAACATCATAAGTACCTTCCATCAATTTATTCAAGTTTTCAGTCTTGAATATCATACGGAATGTCTTATCCGTAGGGCCGACACCAGTTGAAAAACTATCTGATGATACATTACCTGTATCAGACACTAACAGTCTTATTTCAGTTCCATCGCCTTCAACAACTACTTCTGGAAGTCCCAAAGTATTTGCTGCGTTAATGGTCTTTTTGAAGACATCTTGTGTCAGTTGAAATTCAACTTCTGGATCTGGAAAAGATATATCTTTTTCAGGCGGTGTTTGAAACATGGAACTACTTCCACAATAACGATATGTTGCTTCATGATTAGTGTCAGATATCGTTACACCATTATCAGTAAAATTCAACTCTGGATCATTAAACAATGATAACGTACCAAGAAACCGATTCAATTCATATATCGGAAATGTCTTTGGTAAGTCCTCACTTATTTCTACTGAGGCCAGGATTGTGTTTAAAGGGGATACAGTTCTGAGAGTGCTACCCTCACGAAACTCTAAACTTTGATTGATATTTGCATAGTTCTTTAAGAACGATGTTGTGCTATCACTTAACTTCATTGTGTTCTCCTTGAGATTCACGATTATAAAAATTATCATGTAGGTATAACATAATAATAACATAATGAACGACTTTTGTCAAGTCATTTCTATTAAATCCGCCCTTCTTTCCATACCTTTGAGCGTACTTAATGATGTTGCCGATACAGAAACCTTCACCATGGCCCGAATCAGCTATAAACTCTGTTGATTGTATTTTATTTTGAGCATAATGAGAGGTGTAAGTGGAATCTATTGTATCCCAAATTTCCTTCAAATATACATCTTCATCAAAAACATAATCAATTTCTTTTTCGTTTTTTCTTATTTGCTTGTTTGATGTTTCTTCTTCGTTTTTCAAAATTTTTCACCCTCGTTTCATTGTCTACACCATGTCCGGCATAGTCTAGATTTGCTAAACTTTGCATTGAACCACTAAAAACATAAGAGCCCATATGACTAATTTTCATCCACGGGCATAGGAAAATCTGATATCCGATTCTCCGAACAAACTGACAGAAGAAATAATCTTCTGAAAGATAACGATTACTTCCCCCTGCAATGTCTCCCAAATATGCTTTAGAATCAATTACAGTATCAAAGTAAGCATGGATATCTCTATCACCTTTAAAATTTTCTGACCGATTGTGGTCAGGAGTATATTTAAATTGAGGATATGCTTCTGCAAAATCCTCAAAAACTTTTCGTTTAATCAATATGAAACCAGTTCCTATTTCAAGAACATCAACTGGCTCAGTTACACTAATTTTGTGTGTATTTTCTACAGGATTGAATACATAATCTCCTGTATATTTTTCAAGTTCATTTGGGTCTTCATCTGCAAGTCCCATATCAACTGCATTTCTAACTTTTTCCCAAGCAATACATTTTTTTGGATATGGCCCGCCAATAACATCTTTGTCCAATGCGGCCAAAGTTAAAACATCATTCGGGTCAAAATGAATGTCTGCATCGATGAACATAAGATGTGTATAATTTGTATCTCTTATGAATTCATCAACCAGATAATTTCTTGCTCGGGGAATTAAAGACTCATTGAACAAATAGAAATATTTCAAATCCATTTGATATTTGGTTGCAAGTGTAGAAAGATCTGCACAAGCCTTTGAATATAAACCACTACACATTCCACCATACATTGGAGTGCATACCATTATCTTTTTTTCTCTTAGTTCTTCAATACCAATTTTAACTTCCATTATTCTCCATTATTATTCACTAGATATAGCAATAGGATGCCACCCCTCCAAGCAACACCCTATATTATCTATAACCTTTTAAAAAGGTTGATTTGTTTCTTCCTCTACAGTCTCTTCAGAAGTCTCAGAAGTTTCATTCTCTTCAGAAGGTAACGAAACTTTATCATCCAACTTAGAGTACAAGTCCATGAAAGTATCTTTGGTTTGGTCATCAAACCTTGCAACACACATTGCGATTGCTTTCATTCTATCTTTGAAGATAGCAAATGCGTGAATGATATGAACCAATCGGCGAGTTGCAATAATCTCATCAACTCCACCATCATAAAAGGTTTTACGAATCAAGTCTGCCCAGTCAACCAGTTTCCCAGCATACTCTTCATCGACACATCCAAGATTTTCCATCAACTTGATAACGATTTTCTTCTCAACTGACATGGAAGGATACTCTTGTTCCATTGTGATAGGAAATCTTTCAAGGAATGCTTCGTTTAAAATGTTAGTTCCGATAAAGCGTCCATCCTCAGAACCTTTACCCTTAGTGTTGGCAGTCGCCATAACTGTGAAACCAGCTTTAGGACGGACAATCCTTCCTTCTTTTTTAATCAGAAGTGGATTTCCTTCCAGAACAGGTTGGAGACACATAATTTTGTTTGATGCAAGGTCAACTTCATCAAGAAGAAGTGTTGCACCACGTTCCATCGCCATAGTAACTGGGCCATCCTGCCAAACAGTCCTACCATCAACCAATGCATAGTGACCAATCAAATCATCTTCATCAGTTTCAATGGTGATGTTCACACGAAAAAGTTCTTTCTTCAGTTCTGCATGAATCTGCTCAATCATCATGGTTTTTCCGTTTCCAGATAAACCAGTAATAAAGACAGGATAAAAATTTGCAGATTTCTTAATGGTTTTGACATCGGCATAATGACCGAACTTTACATAACCATCGACTTTCGCAGGAACATAAGATTCGGATGCGTTCTTAGGAAATTCAATGACATTACTTGCCATAGATACCTTTTCGGTTTCCATTACTTCAGTTGCATGAGTTGCAAGAGAAATGGTATTATCATTTTCAACAACTTCTGAAGATGTTCCATTTAAAGATGGAAATCTCCATTCGCCCCTGTCAACTTTTTCAGAAAAATTATTTCGTATTAGAAATCGAGGAAGAACTACATTGAGTTCTTTGGCTTTAGTCTTGAAGTCTTGGTAGTCTTGCCTAGTAAATGTTTCTGATCCAACAAAGGATCGAAAAGCACTTAAACTTTCGGCTTGTTTTTCATTTATATTCATAACAAATAATCTCCATTAGGAGGTTCACAACGTGAGAGAGGTGAATCCTTTCTCACTTTCATAATACTATTATATCAAAACTAGGCATAAATGTCAAGTTTTTTACGCAACTTTTTCAATAAATGCGTTAAGAAGAACACGATTTTGCAATTTTCCTCTAGTGTTCTTTTTCAAAGCTTTCCGAATCTCTGCTTTAGAAGATCCTGCCTTGACTTCTCCAACATGATTTACTTCATCAATCTCAAGACCTTTAGTATTGATAATGTAAAGTTCATCATAAGAAGACTTAGTTTCAATAATGAATTTATCTTTACGAAATTTATTCACTTGTTCCTCAGTTGCATAATCATATGTGGCATTAGACAAATTCCCTGCAAGTCTTCTACCAGAACCAGAAGTCAGGTAAAATCCAAGAAGATTTATTCCAAGAGATTTCTTGAGTGCTTCCAAAAGAATGTCAGTTGTTTGTAACTGTCTTCCTTCTCTTTTAGGATATGTTCTTGAACGAGTTGCTTTATCATCAATATGAAGTGTATTTCTATCGTGTCTACTCACAACATTATTTGAATCAAGATATCCGTGATTGTGATTACTTTGTCCATCAGTTAAAAATACTGCATTGACAATCTGGGCCCGTGACTTCATTTTGAATTCTTCAATCACAGACTTGGACATAACAATCGTATCATCTAAAGGAGTTCCACCCAAAGAATAATTGTCAGGAATTCCATAATAATCATAACTTCTAGAATAATAATAATTGTAACGAGTATCAAATGAAGATGAAATCAAAAGAAGATTTCGATATGCATCATTCAGTTCTCTGTTTCTCATTCTAGAAGAAAAGAGATTTACTAACTTCGTTCCTTTATTCACAACCAATTCGTTAGTCTTGTAATCGGCAATTTTCTTTCCAAGATAATTTACATCATAAGGCAAATCCCTTGATGTTTCATATATATCTCTGTTTTCTGCATCTTTCCAATCACGATAATGGTCAGAAAAAGCATAAACTTCAAAAGGAATCTGAACTTTCGAGCAAAACATAGTCAAGTTAATCAACTGTTCGATAGTATCTTTCATACATGAATGCATGGAACCAGACCAATCGATGAACATTACCATGCCGTGATTCTTTCCTTCTGGAAAAGAAGTAATCTGTTGAAACAGATTTTCACTATACTTATATGCATGAATCTTGTTCATGTCAAGAGTTCCTTTTTTTGAATTATATGCCCTGCGATGAATATCTGCGGCTTTCTTCATTTCAAACTCTTTGGCCATGTAACTAACCATCTTATCATTTACAGACTTGAACTTTTTCAAAAATTTTATTCCAGACTCCATTGCACCTTCTTGTTTGGTGTAATATGAAGTCAACTCTTCATGAACTTTTTTGTAATTAACAATAACTGCATCAGTATTAATTGTAGGAAATGTTAGATATCGAGGGACACTAACTCTGTCACTCATATCCGCCATCTCTTCTTCTTTTGAACGGAAGTTTTCATCGGTCTGAGACATCGGCCCAGACATATCTTCTCTATCACCAAAAGGATTTCCGTATCCACCTTCTAAACCATTAGAAGTTTTGGAACTTTCGGAGTTTTCTTTTGAATCATCCGACTCTCCTTTTTCTGAATCTCCCTCATCAGCAGATTGACCTTCGTTTTTTCCTCTGGCAGAACCATCTTCACTAGAATCTTCAGAATCTTCACTTTCACCACTTGAACCAGAAGCACCATCTTTTTCAGAATCATCTTCTTCAGAATCACCACCATCGGAATCTTCATAATCACTAGGGTCATAATCTTCATTCCATTCGGAATCATCTTCATCATCTTCATCGAAATCGCTGTAACTGTTATCAGTTTCCGATTCGTTTTCTTTACACCACTCAAAAAGACCATTAGTGACTTCCAGAACATCTTCAAACGTTTCAGTTCTCATAACCTTCTCAACCCACTCTCGCTCTTCATCGGAAAACTCAATACCATAATCAGTACCGGCCTTAGTATATAAATTAATACGATCAATCAAACCAAGATCGTTAGGACTTAATCCCATCTTTCTTAATCCGAAAAAATCTTCATTTATAAGTTCTTTGTAACCACCAATCATACACTTGCGGGCACCAGCAAACTTTCTTTTAATTTTCTTTTCGATTCTTGCATCTTCAATAACGTTCAGAAAAGATTTGAAACCTTTGCCTTTTTCACTTATAGAAGAATGCCATCCTTCATATGGAGTCCAAAGTGCGTGACCAACTTCGTGG
>Ga0209337_1001575_pt1 | contig 17223 bp, 11 predicted proteins | sample LinPmetageLP53_FD_184044 | JGI IMG/M metagenome (GOLD analysis project Ga0209337, IMG submission 184044) | Marine viral communities from the Pacific Ocean - LP-53 (SPAdes) (version 2) | ecosystem: Environmental > Aquatic > Marine > Oceanic | place: Pacific Ocean | collected 2010-02-08 | reverse complement strand
ATCATAAGCACGATATTCATTCATAACATCTTTGTATTCGTTCTTCTCCTCATAGATGGAGCGAATCATCTCTTTCGTTGTTGCTTCTTCAATAAGATACTCTTTAGTAAGAGCATCGCACTTCTTAAGCAAACCTTTGTTTTCCTTGATCTTCTTCTCAACAGCTTTCTGTTCTCCGAACAATTGCTCCTTGTTCTCAATAGCTTGACGATTGTCTTCATAATCTTTTGCTTTTGCTTCAAGAGTTTCAATTTCATTTGCTAGCAGAGCAATTGTTGCTTCATTGCCTTTAATAGACATTTTGCTTCTCTCTAGGCTTAGGCATGCAACATCATATTCTTCATTGAGTTCTTTAAATTTCTCAATATTTCTCTCTATAGACTCAACTCCATAGTCTTCATATTTAAGTCTCGCAGCATCCAATGAATCACCAAGATCAGCTAAAAGATTCATGTTGTGCGGCAAGTCTGCTTTTGCTTTTTCTGCTTGTTTGACAAACTCGTTATCACAGCAAAAATTACAATTTGGATCGTACTCATGAGTGTGGAGCAAAGATGCAGTTTTGTCTAGATTTTTCACAACCATCTTCTGGTGACGAAGTTGCTGTTCAAATCCTTTAACAAGGTCCTGTTGGTGCTTTGCTTGTTTTTGCAAATGCTGTAGGCGACCAAAATTATCATAATCAAGCTCTTTTACACTAGCAGCCATGTATTTTTCAAGACTCTCTACATTCTCTAGATTAGCTAGATTCTGAGAAAGAAGACCTGTCTTCTTCACTCTCTTAAAAGCTATCTCTTGGAGAACTTCATTGATATTCACAATCTCCGCAGGAATTGCGTTAATTGTTTTGTTTATCTCCGTAAGCTCAGCTTGATGTTTTTCAATTGAACAATTGTAAAGTTTACACTTATCTATCTGCTCATCAATGTCTCTTTGGATATCTTGAAGAAGATCATTCTTTTTCATTATTTGTTCTTCAAACTTCTTGCTTTCCATTCGTTTAATAACTCCACGAAGGTCAGCAGCGTCTTTACGAGCCAACTTATACTTCTGATCAAAGATTTGTAAGTCCAAAAATTTGGCTATAATCTCTTTTCTTTTAGTGGAGCCTTCTCGGAGGAATGCCATTGAGTCCATTTGAGAAGCCATAGAGGTTAAAAGGAAGTCATCAATCGTTCCAAAGTGCTTACGAATGTTCGCATCGGTCTCATTACGAGTTGTGCCATTTTTAGAATCTAAAACGCCGCCAGTTGTTTTGGTGAAGTCTAGATCCACCTTTGCTTCATAAGTCTCTTTACCTTTGGATTTCTTAGTGTATTTGTTAAGATTTCGGGTAATCTGAAAGGAATCATGACCAGCTTCTAATTTTATCTTACATTTTGCGAAGTCTTTGTTTTGATTAATTATGTGGACGTTCTTTCGTTCTCCTTTCGAAGTTGTGTTAAAAAGACTATATAACACACTGTCGATAATAGAAGACTTTCCTGAATAGTTTTTACCAAAGATTCCGACAAGTCCGGATAGCTTTTCAAAATTAACTCTATTCTTTTCACCGTAGTTGAAGAGGTTATCCCACTCAATCTCTTTAATTTTCCAAATAACATTTCTAGAAATCTCCTCTGTCTCTTCGACTGTTTGGTTGTATTTTTTATTTAATTCAAGAATCTTAGCCATAACCTCGTCGGTCATGTCAAGGTCTTTGCAGTATTCTCGGATATACTTCTCTTGGATTGTTATATCTCGCAGGTTTTCTGCACCAACAGCTTTACCCAAGAGAGAAGTTGTGGAAGAATTTGTCGTGCCGTTGTTAACAAAAGACACAGAATATGGACTCCACTTCTTTTGACAGTAGTCACACGCAGCTTTCAATTTCATTGGAGAAATATTAGCAGACGCACGAATCCTAAGACGGCACCCTTTGGGTACAATAGTGTTGGGAACTTGTCCAGTTGATGTAAGGTCAATCGTAATGAATGGTCGTGGATTTGCAATTGAAATGTGCTGACAATCCCAATCAAACTTGTCACGAATGTTCCACATAAGGAAGCCTTTGTTGATAGATTCTCCGAAGTTTTGTTGAACTGTGGAGCCTGCGTATCTCACTCTTCCTTTGAGATCCATCTTTTGTTGCTTGTGAATATCACCAAGCAAAGCAAAGTCAAAATCTTTAAAAATATCCAAAGAGTCTTCACCCTCTTGAATAACGAACCCTTGTGAAGTTTGACATCCATGAATAGAGCCATGATAAAGAGCGATGTTAATAGAGTCTCCATCAGTCGGCTTAATCCAATTTTCTCTATCAAAGACCGATAGAACGTTGAGAGTGATTTCATCATTTACTTTTGTCTCTCCGGAGTTTTTAAGCAGAATTATATTGTCGTGCTCTAGAGCATCTATAATTGGTGTGATCGCATCTTGTCTCGTATCATTCTTTAGGTTACCATCGTGGTTTCCTAATATAATATAAGTAGGAGCAATGTCGCCAAGATTCTGCAGGAACCCAGCGCACATTTGGAAAAACTCGGGTGATAATTGAGTTTTAGTGTGAGCTATGTCTCCTGTGTGTACAATAATGTCTGGAGACATTTGTCGTAATTTTCTGTAAAGATCATCAAATGCGATCTTATATTCGTAATGGTATTTCAAGTTACGAATGTGTGTGTCTGATATATGTGCTATTTTCATATTTCCTCCTCATGATTAGCATATTAATAATATAACATATCCTCCGGGTTTGTCAAGTACTTTTTTCTATTTATTATGTACATAACTTGGGAGGGTTTAATGTGGAATTTTTTATTGGAATCGCTGTTGTTATCATAGGGCTGGCTGCTTTTGAATTATTTGAAGGGTTTGACGCTATGATAAATTTAGATGGAGATGATGAAGAGATCTTTGCTCCGATTGCGGTCTTTTCTCTTCTTGCTTTTGTTGCTGGTCTTTCATATTTTGGATAATTGGCTATAGAAGTTGATCTCATCAAGATCCGGCTCAATGGCTTGAGACATTCTAGAAAGAAACTGTTCTCTGGTCATTGAGCCTACATCTTCTACATTTGCCGTGTCAATAACCTTGATGTCAACATCATATCTAAAAAGAGTCTTAATCATAAAGTCTTGTTTCTTTTTGGCGTCTTCATCTAATGCTAAATAAACCGGCGAGTCATTAAGAACAATGCCTTGAAATAATTTGCTTTCTTCTCGCAATGTTGATCCAAGGATTGGAATGGCGTTCTGTCCGGCTATTATTGCATCAAACAAACCCTCAACCAAAACAATTGGCTCATCCCAATCTACAAACAGCTCATTGAACACAACATTTTTACTGATTGGTGGATTGAGATACTTCATTCTGTGCCCTACGAAAGATCTTGCGATGAAGTAGTTGAGATTGCCTGCGTTGTTAAACGATGGAACAATAATTCTTCCGCCATACCTTCCTTCTGTGCAATAGCCGATCTTCCACATCAGAATCTCTTTCTTGGTTATTCCTCTATCATATAAATAATCTAAAGGTCGCTGAGAAGAAATCGGAAGATGTTTGTTACATAGCGACACAAAACTCGGTGGAAGCTCGGTGACTTGTTCAATCTCCTCATCATTCATCTCCATAAACATCTTGTCAAATTCTGATAGATCCAAACGACCATCAAGCTCAAGCCATTTCTGCTTCTGTTGGTAGGTTCCAAACTTGCGAACAAGACGATATATATTTTTACCGCGTGTATCGCAAACCCAGCATTTAAAAGCGTTAATGCCAAAGTTCACCGACATCTTCTTTTTATGATGACCGCAAAACGGACACTGAAATAAAAACTCATTTGATGATTGGCGATAGCCTCCGAGAATGTCTCGTATAATTCTTAATTTTTCTTCCATGTTTTCTCCCCTCCTTTATAATGTATCACGGAGAGAGAAGCTTGTCAAGAAAAAAAACTAAACAAGACCGGAAACTGCTTTCTTATTGGATAGTTTACCAATTGCTCTTTGTGTAGCAGATGTAGAATACCGCCAATCGGGCTCAGGTATACCAGGATTACTAGCAGATATAGAAATTTTTGGGTATTTTAATTCCAACCACAGGGGCAATAATTTATTTACATTTAATTCATCTGTTTCTACAACTTCACCATCAGGCTTGGATTTTATTCGGTTTTGCCACCAGTTAATAAACTCTTCCTCCAATCTATCGTCTAAAACTTCAGAGTATCTTGGATCTAAATTGAAAATATCGAGCAAAGGCATTTTGTCTGTTTTTTCGGTTGGTTCTCCCTTGTATTTTTTGAAAGCAGCTTTACCTAAATCATATACTGCTTTCGCTCCGGCGGCTACTTTAACAGCACCAACTACAGCGGCAAGGGTTAGAACGATTTCATTCAACTCTTGTTTATTTTCCGAAAGACCCATAAGGCTCGCAAGAACAACGACAACATCACTTGACAGGTCTGCTGCTTTGGCGATTGCCTTAAGACCTTCTCTGCTAGCATTTCCTTTAGCTGCGGCTGCAAGTTCTAGAATGCCATTTAATTGTTTGTACGTGATGTCGTCTGATAGTTGCTCTAAAAGAACATTTTCTAGTTCTTCTTTAATTATTTGTTTTATTGTTTCTTTGGTTAATTTCACTTAAAGTCTCCATACCTGCCAAGGCAATAACAACCGCATCCGCTTTGTCATCTGTTCCGGGACGAGGATTACCATAATTAGTATATTCAACGATAAAATCTTTTGGATAACTCTTCTCTACCCACTCAATAACTTTCTTCTTTGTGTTCTCGCCACGTTTGATTTTAAGCCCAACTGCCTTCCTTGCTTTGTTTGCTGAGATAAGAACTGGATTCATCATAAAAACTCTTCTGACAGCAAAAGAACACATACCGTTAAATCTCTGAAGTTTAGCCATTGTTCCAGCAGTAGTTCTGCCACCACCGAACATGGAAAAGGGTTCTTCAATGAATACATGATTTATTTTATATTTATTCTTTAATATTAATAAGAAGTTATAAAATATCTCTGCTCTATCTTCTAAAGGTAATGGTTTTAACTTTATTACATCACAAACAATAAGTTTCTTCTTATTATCTATAATTGAATAACCTATCTTACTTGTACTTAAATCTAAACCTAATATCATATAAACTCCTATTATATAGTATAACACATTCTCAGCAACTTGTCAAGAAAATTTTACTATTTTTTACTTTATATATCAATCTTTAACTTAAAAGTGTATTCCTTTTCTTCTGTTTTTCTTACAGGAGTTGCAACCTTGGCTATTCCAATTAGGTTTTTGTTCTCATCATAAACAGCAATCTTGGATATATAAGTCGTCTTTTTAAAATCAGGCACAACATCAGTGTAACTTGATGATACAATATTCTTAATTTCTCTTGGTATAGTCTTGAATACCCTGGAGCTAGAAAGATATGTAGGGGCACCAACTAGGTAAGTTGGATTATTGGAGTGATTTAATTCGCCGGTTTTAGCGTGACAGAACATGTTTATCGTTTGTATGCGATTGACTCCTTTGTAATCTATAGAAAAGGATGAACTCAAGTTAGTATTATCAATAACAGCATCATCATTTGCTCCCATTCCAAAGTATTTCCACCGAGCAACATCTGTTGAACCATCATAAGTTATAGAGTTTGCATCTAAAGCCCATGACCCAGTTAATAACAGAAGACCTTCGTTGTATAAAACAACACCAGCAACTGAACCAGATCCGGTGGATCCATACGGCCCTGTCTGTACAAGCTCACCATTTCTCCGGATATCACTAGCTTCTCCAACAATTGTTCCGGAAACATAAAACTTCAAAGAAACAGTTCCTTTGCTAATACTAGATCCATATAAAATAGCAGGAATATTAATTAGATTTATATCTTGGGTCTCTTTATTGCCAAAGCTTGAAGAATATTGATAGTGCGGAGAATTAATTGCATAGTAGTTAAGGACGTTAGTTAAAGCAGTTATCTTAGGTCTAGTGGATGTGGTGATTGGAATTCTGGTTATAGAAGCGGAAAGATTATAATTTCCTCTAATATCTTCTCCACCATATCCGTAACCAGTGTTCCACTCTGTTGCTGTAACAGAACTCAAAGTTGATCTAATACCCCCCTTTGTAATGAACGGATATATTCTTTGATCTTCTTTTCTATTAATATTATATTCGTATAATGAAACACTTCCTGTTGGTACACCAGTAATATTATCTGAGTAGGTACCAGAAATCTCTTGAAGATAATCTAAATAAATAGTTCCATCATGAATGTAGTAACTATATTCGGGATTTGCTTCAATTGTGTTGTAAAAGATATCGTTTTCATTAAACTTATAATAAGACATTAGTAGTCCAATCTAACCCTTATTGTGAACTCTGTGTCTGGAGTCTTCTTAAGAGGCTCACTTAATTTTGCAACTGCTAGTAATTCATTGTTTACATTGTACAATCCAACAGTAGTTATATAAGAAACAGGCATATCCGTACTTACTTGCTTGACCCTCAATTGACTAGAGCTGAGATACGTGGGGTTTGAAGAATAATTATATTCGTTGTTCTTAATCCTGCAGAAATAGATTGAGGAATTAAGTTCGATTGTATTGTTAAATTGTAAATTATACAATCTATTTCTAATATTATTTGCAGCTGCTTTTATCGATGATCCAGTTAATACAGCGGAAAATAATTCTGAGGAATGTGAAGAACCGCTCATCAATACATCGTTGTAAGCATTATTTAAGATACCGCCCTCGGATTCTTGTGTGAATACAGAACCCGAAATCACTGCGACACCTGCTTGATAGAATAGTAGACCAACAGCATATCTTTGATTCCCCTTAAGAACAGTTGTTCCAGCAGATTGGGTAGCATAAAGAATCCCATATTCTCCGGTAGGGGAGTTAACTAAAAAACCATTAGAGCCACTAAAATCTGTTATTTTGACTCTAGAATTAAAAGTTGCACCGCCATAAGCAAAAGCATTGGTTACTCCGAATTCCATGGAAAAGCTGCCTTTCTTTATTTCGTCTTTCGAAAGAAGTCTAGCAAAGTTAAAAAACATAACATTATCATGTTTATCTCCTCCGCCTGTAATATTTCCGTCCTGATCAAATCGGAGGATAGAGCCAGTTGCGTCATAACCCATGAGGACTTGCGCCATTTGAGAATATATATTTGTTTTTTTAGCATGCTGATTATTAGTGGATGCTGATAAAGGTGAGCTCGGCGAATATCCTACAGCAATATCAAAAATATGATTTGCCGAAGAACTAAGGTATGGATAGTCATATACTGACTGGAACATCCCGTGAGCGTAATCTTTAATATTTAGATCAGCATAAGTTCCGGATACAATTGTTCCAGTCAATGGTATTGCTTCATGAAGCAAAGTTCTTGTTATTATCTGATCATCTTGAGTATTTAAGTCTGAATAAGTTGTCATTTTTTCTCTCTTTTTATGATATATCTTTTACGAATCTTACAGGAACATCTACAGAATATCCAGTTTTCACACCACTAACCCTAACCATGGTATCGATAGCTTTACAGTCTATACTATTAATCGTAACCGTAAATCCAAATCGATCAAAATAGGATTGGTTATCAGTTAAGATATCGGATGCCTTTATTTTAAAAGTAAGCTGTGTCCCTCTAGAGCCGGCAATGGGAGAAGTAGACGATCCTCGCAAATCCTTTACTATATCTGAATTACCGTTTCTAGAAACTGTATAAAACATAAATCCGTCGTCGTCTTGTGTTGTAAGCGATCCACCTTCAACAGTAGTCACTGGATCGCCATTTTCGTTGAGTATGGAGCCAAATCTTCCGTCAATTTGAATTATATATTGATCTTCTCTTAAAGTCTCAGATAGTTCCACTCTCTTAGGTTTATTAGTATTATCAATCCCTTGGTGAAGACTTATTGCGGCACCTGTTTCGTTCGGACTGAAACCGTACAGTACACCTGTACGCGGTGCTTGTGTTGTCGCTTCTTTCCCAACACCGTTCGCTTTATCATCAAAGTCGCCTGTTTTTTCTGTTTTTTGATCGACAGCAACTAAAAAAGTGTTTAACGAATGTTTGTCATAGGATTTGGAAGAGATGGTGTTTTCTTTTATGACGGGTAGATAGAGCAACCCGGTATCTGTAATTGTTATTAATCTAGACTTCATAGCACTAGTATTATTCGTGAATGATTCCAAAATAGGCGTTTGTATAATCTCTAGATCATAATAAGAAGATCCACTAGGATGTGACGGATTATACAAAGTATAATTAATCTCATCATCAGCAACCGCAAACTGGCTAATCGTAAAATTACCTTCTGCTAATCTCTTTCTGCCGAGATCAGTTAACACCGCGTCTAATATAATATCACCGCTATTATCTAAAAAACCCATATAAAATTCTCCATTTTCTATTATAAATAGATACATTTAAGAAAACTCATTGTTCTCTTGTTAACTTAAACCGTACATTAATATCTATTTTTTTTCCTGTGTTGTTTGATTTGATTCTTATCTTGTATTTTTTGCCCCACAAAGAAAAGTTTTCGTTTAATCCCATTTTAACTTCATTTATGTTTTCCACATATGAATTGAGTTCTGAGGTTTTTTCAGAATCAATAAGACTATCTCTAATATTGGGCATAATGTGTATTAATTTAGTAAAATTTTTCTGATGATCAAATTCTTCTGGTGGGGGATTTATTTCATAGATTTCCACTTCTAAACGATTTTTCTCTATTCCTTTTACTAATTTGACTTTATGTACTAAAGTTGGATTACTAGGATAATTCAAGGAGTTTAATGTTCTAAATAAATAATAATATTCTTTATTATAAGACACATTTTGAGAAAAAAGTGCGGTTATAGAAAAACCCTCTCTACTTACCTCGGCTATTTTATAGGCTGAAAAATCTACTAAGTCTTGAGGTTCTTCTTCCATACGAAAAACTTCAAATATTGCCGATTCTTCTAAAAAAGCATGTTCCGGTTTGTTATACTGACTGGTATCGTAAATTTTTTGTCTATAAATTTCGTCTTGAATCCTAAAGGTATTATAGTCCATAAATTTTCTACCATCTTGTAGACTTAGATAGAAATATATTTTATTTTTTATTTCATCATAATGAGGACGAACTATAGGCGGTAACTGTATTGGTGGTAATACTGTGATTGTTTTTCTAGATAATTCAACCTCTGTTATTTTATAAGAAGGTTTCATTTTAAAAGTCAGAACTTTGTTGAATTCATTATATGTCTCACACTGTATTTCGGCGCCATAAATTAAAACATAAGCTTTAATCACATATGTATATGTGTTTCCTACTTTAACTTGTGTATCGAAATAATCATATATACCATACTTTGACTTTGACGGATCAAGCATATCTACTTTCGATGCATCTCTTAACCATATGTTTTGTATCAACTCTCCGGTGGCATCTTCTCCGGAAAACTTTTGTATTTTTACGTATAAAATTTCATTTTTTACCGAACCGCCATTTGAGATATTTTGAAAACTAGGGAGGTGATCTAGTTTGATTTTGTTATATTCTCTGTTCAATCTTAGTTTATCCAAGTTTGTAACAAATCGAGAGCGGACCTTTTTGTCCGGTAGATAAACCAGCCCCCCTTCGCGTGGGAAATAACTATAGTTAATCAAATCCTCAACGGAAGAAACAGGAATATCTATAACACTTGTCTCTTCATTTTCAAAATTTTTATTAATTACATTAAAAGAAACATTTTCTTTTGGTATACTATCAATAATTGATAGACTAGATTTATGTAATCCATGATCATCTAACATTGTTGACATTATATCGATATCTTTAAAATTTAATTTTATATCTACCGCAAAAGGAAATAAGTCTTTATATGATTTTCCATACCGGTACGCATACTTTTCTAGAAAAATATTTTGCAAACGATTTAACTCTGACGGTTCTCTGGAGTTATAGTTATTTTTTAGTGCATATCGATTTGTAAAAATATCCCGATTTGTTATATAAGTTCCGAAGGCAAATATAGAGTTGTAGCTTTCATTGTCCCCTCCAGGACCTCCGCCTGTGGAGAGGTAGAAATTAGGCAGCTCTATCTCAGAAAGGTTGGATGTAAAATCTCTATACTCTATAGAATTATAATTAAATTGATCGTAAAACTCATACGTTGGTAATCCATCGGTTGACATGCCACGCATCTCTCCCGGCTCTAGTGGACTAAACATAACTGTATTATGGTAAGATAGACTTTGTCCTACTTTAAAATAATTCCTAATCTCCTCTTCACTAAGGGAAGTGTTTTTTATTTCATACCTTATGGTTTTATCTGAGTAGCTCTGAGCAGAGAATGTTTTACGCAATTCATATGGTTTAGTAGAATTCTCTAGGTATTCTGCTGTATCCGAATTTTTGATTATTAACCCTTTAAACATTTATTAATATCCCGTATTTTGTGTAGTGTTTTGTGTAGTGTTTTGTGTAGAAACAGTTGTGATATTACCTGCTGTCTCTGTTGTACTAGTTTGTTCTTTAATTCCTTTCAAAGTCATATTGGCCTCTGTACTTTGAAATACATAATTAGATTTCAATGCCGTATAACTAGTATCAACGGAATTGTTAAACTCGGGTAGTTCTTCCCCAATACTATCAAAGGTTTCAACAAACCAGTCTTCACTATCATATGTTTGTGGTAATATATTTAAATAATTTTCCATAGTTAATGGCTCAGAAGAGATAATAAAATATTTATAACCTACATCATGAGTTTTGGTTGCAATACCACGAGATATGTTATAAAATTCCATATCCATGGTATTAAGGCTATTTTTAATCTTTTCGCCCATTGCTATTCTCGCTATATAAAAACTATTTTCCTCGTTATATAATTGCTCTAAAGAAGAATAAGACATCTCATGCCAGGTCCAAGAGTCTACTGTGTTATCGGCGCTTTGCTTCAATATAAAAATCTGTTTTATATTAAATAAAAGATTTTTAAAAATTTTGTGGTAATGTATACCTAACTGATAGCTTATGACCTTCATATTCTCCGCTGCGAAATCGTCCTTTATTCCCTGCTCTAGCTTTTCAGTGTCTCCACTATCAAAGATTTCTGAGTAATATCTAAAAGGCCATGCTAATGATGTGAATTCAGAATCATTAAGATTGTTATATCTAGAGACAACACTAAGACGTTTAAATACCAATTCACCCTGCTGCTCAAGAAAGGTGTTTATCGCAGCAAAATCTTCCTCTTCTGCTGTCGTTGTAGTCGTGCTCTGGCTTACATCTCCTGTATCTTCCGGGGTTGTATCTCTTTCGGTTTTTTGTGTTTTTATCGCTTCTTTCTTTATTACTTCCGTTGTGGGCATTTTTTTTCTCCTATCAAGTTACTCATTCTGTTTCATCTTCCTCTGGGTTTAAGAGGATACCCTCGTCTGTTTCAGTTTCTGCTTCTGCCCCAACGTCTTCAGGGGCTAGAGTGTTTATAAGTGAAATGTTTGAAAATAAATCTCCATAATTAACTTCTTTTAATGCATTAAGATCGTTTCTAATATATGCTGGTAGAAAAAATTGCTCTGCATTCTGAAAAAGTCCGCTTAGTTTTGTTATGCTCCCGTTAACCTTAGTTAAAGATTCAGAAACTATATCCGGATGTACCAATTCACGAGCACCTAAGTAATTTATAGCATTTTTATAGTTACCAAGCGCCATCGTTGTTGAGTATTCTTCTTCGATTCCACGTGGATTAGCGGAAGTCATTAATTGTCTTTGTATCATGAGATCTCCCAAAAGTGTATCACATTCTGTGAAATAATGATTTAAAGTATCTATCGGTACAGATGATTTATATAATGAAGCTATGGCCACTTTTTTAAGCATAATAAGATCATCCGAATCTAAATCTTTCAAGAAAGAAACCAAACCAACATAAGCCTTTATTAATCTTAAAAGAAGATTGCTGTCTAAGTTTAAATTGTTTAATCCCTGCTGTTCAGCGAGAGTAATCTTACTCTGTATTGGGTATATATACCCATAAAATTTTTGATGTATTTTTAAAAAACTTTGTTTGAAAAAATTTAGTCGGTCAAGAATTTTAAAATTAAAGAAAACATCATTATCCGTATAATCTCTGAAGGGTGCTTTAAAATAAAAGAATATTTCATTACTTTCCTCATGATTAACAAGTATCTCTGTTATTTCAACCGGCTCTTCATTAATTGTTAAGGTAATATCATTTCTTATTTTAGAATAATTCATAGTAATTGAAGAGTTTATAAAATAGTCATGGCTAGGTTGATTCATAAAATACTTCTTTGCGTCGAAGCTAAAGAAACCAAACATATATTTTTCACCAACACTTATAAAAGGACGACTAAAATATTTTGCATTTATCGGTCTTGTTGGCGGCTCGAAATTTTTGAATAGACTACTATAATTTAGGAAAGAAACCTTGGGGTTTAGTACCACTTCTGCCTGAACAACGCGATGTAGAGCTTCAGTATGCTGGGATCCTTCCATATATTCACCATTATGAAAATGAACTGGTCCAGGATAATCTACTGAGTCTATCGTAAAGCGGTTGGTGGTGGTTTTGATTCCTCCGTTGTTTAATAATATCTCTGAGGATATCGGACCATTTAAACAACGAGAGTCATATGGAAGATCCACATCTAAATATGAAGCATCTTCTTCTTTGGAAATATCATATGAAAAGAAAGCATAGCACTCTAAGTCTTCAAATTCATAAAAATCATATGATGTAAAGTCAAAAGACGTCACAAACTCAATTAATTGGTCCGGACCTGAAGCCTCTGTTGTGGCTTGAATTTCAGTTCGGAGGTCCAAAATACTTTTCTCTAGATAGACTTCATTGTCATCATCGCTTAATATTGAGGTTGGAGGTTTCATAGATTGTTTTAAACTATACATGCTATAATTGGATGTACCGTTTAATGGAATTCTTATTTCACTGTTACCATTACAAACAATAACATTTAAGTTGATGTTTGATCTGTCTAGAAAATCTGGTCCAAAGGCAGAGATTCTTCTATCTTCGTCAATATAATCGAAAAAAGAAACAAAGATCTTAAGTGAAGTCGCTTCACCAGTAGAGTTTGATGTAAATTCTACCGATTTTATATATAAGTTTGGAAGTATTTCATTTCCTATAATTTCTAACATTAGCAATTCTCCAAATCATCAGGTGATACAATACCTTGATACAAGTCAATATTGAGACCAGATTCTATATCATCACAATCAACTTCTATATCAACGTAAATATTTTCTTTTTTAAGATTTTTTATACCATCACATAACTTGTCTTGTGCAATTTCGTCATCAACTAATAATTCCATGTGATATTCTACATAGTCTTCCAAGGGATCTTGTTCATTATCTGGTAATTCATAATTTTCATAATATATTCCATCAACGATATTTCTGTTTTGCTTGTTAAACTTAAGAGGTTTGAGGCTGTTTTCGTTTTCTAAGTATTCGAAAATTTCAATTGAAAAGTTTTCTTTTTCCGGAAAACCGCCTTCCTCATTAAGAAATATTAATATCTCACCTTTCTCTATATGTACATAAGAACCATCACTTTTAAAATCAAAAGTAATAAAATCTTCTGGTATTCTACCATACTGATTTGTTTTTGGCTGATTTCTCTGCTGAACTGATAGATTATATTCTAGATCGCAATTGATTTGAGGAATATCTATTGGGGCAATATTTGAACCAGTATACTGCGTAGGTACTGAGCCACTAATCTCTCCTAAGAAGAAAGTCGCACTGATTTCTGCATTTTTTGTTGTGTTATAATTGTTTGTACCTATCTGGTACTGGAGTTTCTCAAATCTTTCGGGTATAATGTTGTCGTCGCTAGTATTCTCTCGCAGGGGTCTTGTGGAATTGATTGACGTTTCCACCCCTTTGTAGTTTGTTTGCGGCTTCATATATATGGTTTCTTTCAAAATTCTATCTTTTGCTTTAACAGCATCTTCCGCGAAGTTTGCTTTGCTTGAGTTGTATAATATATCATCATCCAAAAAAGTATAATACATTGGCTTGAACTTACCCTGCCCTAGAATCTTCCTGCCATATGGAGTCAGCTCAATTTTAAGTACGTCCTCTTTTTTATTAAAAAATGTCATTTCTTTTTACCTCTAGAAACTGATCTGGTATAAGTTTTACCCTGAGTTTTCTTTTCCTGCTTGGTACCAGTTTTCTTTTCCGGAATTATATTATTAATACCTTTAATCTTGGAACTTTTAGAAGAATTTTCTCTTGTTTTAGGGGGTTTACTGATTGCTTTTGCTTTGTTTCCGGTTACTGGGTTTGTCTTGGGTAGTGATGGAGTAGGTTTTTTTCCGGGACTAACAGGAGGATTTTTAGAAGGAGCAGAAGTAGATGCTTTATTATTCAACTTTGTTTTAGAAACAGTTTCTTTTCCTATCATCTGCCTCCTCTTGGTTGAGGTTTTTGGAACCGGTTGCGCGGTGCTTGGGAGAGTTACACTTCCAATTTCCGGAATAGTAATAGAATTAATATCTGGTCCTTCGATTGGGATATCCGGAGGAGTATCAGCATATATAACCCCAGCATCTATTTTTGCTAGTTCAACTAAAGAAAAATAGTCATATGGCCAATTGTGAGAATATGGAGAAATTGTATTAAGTTCTTTCTTTTCCCCTATGACTTTTTCATAATAATTATCAGATGCTTTCTGTTTTACTTTGAATACCATCCATCTTAGATTCTGAAGAACGTCGTTTGTAGATCCTTCATTTTGAAGATTAAGCAAGCTCAGCAATTCTCCACTTTCAAAAGTATGAGAAATAGTTTTTTCTTCCGCATTCGTATCTAAACTTTTTGCCTCAAACTCGGTCATAATTTTCGGAGGTAAGTTTTGCCAAATAGCAGCCAAATCTTCTTGATCCAAAACATGCTTAAACTCAAAGATATACATAGGCATAGGGTTTATCTCGGTATCTTTCAAGAAGTTAAATATCGGAGGCATAACAAATCGCTGCATCTTCTCGACCATGTCAATGACGCTTTCTTTTCCATTTCCGGAAAGGGCGTCATTCACTTCTTGTCTAGATAATCTAAAAAACTTTCTTTCTTCTTCCGGATATCTTGCTCCCGTATTATATTCATAAAAAGGAACGGCAACAATAGCCTCGCGTATAACTTTTTTAGAAGCTGTTCTTCCAAGTTTGACCGGTGTTGTTGGAAAGCCCAATTTATCAGCCATTGGTAGTGTCCCACCGGCAGTGGCTGGATCTAGATCTGAGACCTGTAGAAAAACGCCTTTGGCGGGGTTGGTCTCTATTTGTCCGTACTGATGCCACATTCCCCGTGGAACTGACTGGGATCCAATTAAAGGTAGTGTAACCGTAGAAGAGTTCTTATAAGATTGAAAATTAAGCATTGGGGTTTCCCACTTTGGCTGTACGATAATCTGAGCGTCTTGATCAGAAGAAATATCAACAGCGACTTTCACTGTATTTGAATTATCATCATCTAAGAGGTCAATATCTTTGACATATCCAATATTCGTATTAATACTGCTATTAACATGCATGCAAGAATCTTTTAAATAACTACTGGGTACTGGTGAAATATCATTTAAATGTGCAAACCTTAACTGCTCTTCAATTGTTCCGGCGATTTTTTCTGACGTATGTCTGACTTGTTGAACCGAGGAGGAGTTGAACACTTCTTGTACCGTGTGTCGCCCTGTTCGCGTTGCTTTATATAAATAATATGATATGGCCGCGCCATCATAATAAGCAGGGGTAAAAGGATAATTTTGTCCAAGATCTGAAGCAGACCCTGTAAAGTGAGAAGTGGATTGACTGCCGGTAACCCGAGAAGGGGGTCCAAACGCTGAGGGTCTGGAATACATCGTAAAAGTCTCTCTCACTTCTGATCCGGTCATAATTAGAGAAGGAAGTGTTTCTCCAACCAATGTATATTTGTCACTAGTAATATTTTGACTCTTATACAATTTAACTTGGAAAGAATATGTTGATCCGGATACAAGATTTATATTAGTATCACTAGATTTTTTTGATGCAATAAAAGAAAAATTTTGATCTTGCAAGAAGAAATTAGCAGTTTCAGCTAAAAAGTTATGCATCATCAACTGATACTCTCCGGTATCACCAGCACCGCCCCAAGTTGCAGAACCAGAAAAATTACCAGATGGATGAGGATTACTGCAGTGTATTTCTCTACCACTTAAATAATCTGCTGGTTCGATTAATGCTTCAAACGGTATTCGCTCATCAAATGGCTTTTGTATATAATGATTGCTATTAAAGAGCTTTACACCTCCGTTAGCCAAAGTCAAAGAGGAGGTGTGAATAGGATAATCAACAGCCAGCCCTGATTTGATGGAGTTGTATAAAATTCCAGGAGCGAACATTGGAGTCATAATATTATTAAAATAAGGTGCGGCTATCTCGGACGAGGCAGATAGTTCCCCCAAAGCAGTACTAACATATGAAGTGTTAGGATATATTGCTTCCATAAATTTGTTAGCTATCTGTACTGTTCTTTGTGCCGGGTAAAATCCATCATATGGAACTAGTTTCTTAATCGCTTTACATTTTAAAGACATCTTGAACAATGGCCTACTAGACAATGAGGAAGCCTCTTGTACAACATCAAAATTTGTTAAAAAGTCTGAATGAGAATACACATCATAAAATTCTTTGTTTGCACTTGACGAAACTACATAACCAGTATTATTTACATTTATAACCGCTGCTTGGCCGCCTGTGATCTGTAGGAAAGTTTTGGGTGTTCTTTGGGGGCTGTTCTGTAAATCATTAAAATTAAAAGAAGATCTAAATTCGGGAATTACTGACATTTCTTTTCCTACTCTTTTGATATCATCAACAAAGTCTGTATATGTGTTATAAAATGGATTTTTTCCATATTGTGCTGGGGCATCCCAAAAAGCTTCCCCGCTCAGTATATGATCGCGATCTAGATTTCCAAATGTGCTTCCACTGTTAACTCCTTCTATCTCCATGCCGTGCGCGGAACATACAGAAGTTAGAGGGGTTGTAGTCTGCTTGTGTGCATATAAAGGGTGAACCTGAACATCATTAGAGTCTAGGTGTAACTTAATATTACCCAGAGTAAGTTCTCTACCATACATCATACTATGCTGTAAAACTCCGGAATTTGTTTCATCGTTAAATCCA
>Ga0209337_1001574_pt1 | contig 17230 bp, 22 predicted proteins | sample LinPmetageLP53_FD_184044 | JGI IMG/M metagenome (GOLD analysis project Ga0209337, IMG submission 184044) | Marine viral communities from the Pacific Ocean - LP-53 (SPAdes) (version 2) | ecosystem: Environmental > Aquatic > Marine > Oceanic | place: Pacific Ocean | collected 2010-02-08 | reverse complement strand
AGCTATGCAGGTGGATTTCAAGTAGAAGGGACTGATGAAACAAGTGCTTTCGCAATAGCACATATAGACGGTGCTACTTTTATCTCAGGTAACGCTACAAATGACCATCTAAAAATAACTGCGAATGGTGAATTTACCATGCCCCTTCAACCAGCGTTTCTAGCTCAACCTGCTTCTACTCAAAGTAATTTTGGTGCTGATGGTAATAACGATACAGTAGTTTTTGGAACAGAACGATTTGACGTAGGTGCTAACTTTGCATCTAACACTTTTACTGCACCTGTTACTGGTAAGTATCAACTTAGTGTTAATTTATATTTAACAGATTTAGATTCAGCAGCAAGTTATTATCAAATGACTTTAATTACATCTAATAGAAATTATTTTTACGCATACGATGTTTCATCTACTGATTCAGACCCTAACAGATTTACATTTCAATTAACTGTACTAGCTGACATGGATGCAAACGATACTGCAAGTGTAGGCGTACTACAATCAGGTGGAACTGCACAAACAGACATTAATGTAGAATCATTTTTCTCAGGCTTTTTAGCTTGCTAACCATCGGGTGAAATAACCCTGTCATAAAGGAGACATAACATGGCAACAATAACATTAACAGTAGACGTAACAGACACAGAGCAAGCTATCTTGCTAAACGATTTGTTAAGCATAGACGATTGGCTACAGGCTGCAATGCTTGGCAAGAAGAACAGTTGTTGGAAACGTATGCAGTCTGAATGGACTACTAACCTCATGAATGACGAAAGTTTTACTGACAGCATACCTAGTAACCAAGCTGATTTTGTAACACTTGTAACAGCTAGGTCAGACTATAAAACTCGTACTGAACGCGACGCATTAGCATAGAACCATAACAAAGGAATAAAAAATGGCACAAACAACAACTTGGAGCGTTAATAATATGAAACGTAATACCTCAACAGGAGGTGTTGAATTAGTATATTGGAGTTGCATAGTCAGTGACAATGATAATCCTGATTGTGGAGCATCAAGTGGCGGTAAACTTAAGTGCAATCCTGATCCATCTTCTGGCGATTTTATAGCTTACGCATCACTAAAAGAATCTGATGTTCTTGGATGGGTGTACAAAAGTTTAATTGAAGGTAGTGAAACAGCCTCTCAAGCTAAAGCTCGTGTTGAGAAAGTACGTCAAGACAAGGTAACAGCACAAGTAGCTGATAAAGCTACTAATTCAACAGGAATGCCTTGGTAAATGTCAGATCTTAAAATTTCTGCAGAAGAGCTAGAGGCAATGCTAGACAGATCAGCTAAACGTGCTTTAGATAGCATAGGTTTAACTGATAAAAATGCAGCTACAACCTTTATAGGATAAACAAACCATAACAAAAGGGAGAAGAACCATGACTAAGAAAAAAGAAGTACAACAAGAAAATGTAATTAACATTGACGGTAAAGGGTACAAAGAAACTGATTTAAGTCAGCAACAAAAGTATCTTATAGCGCAACTAAAAGACTTAGGGGTAAGAGCTGGTAAACTTAGGGCTGATTTAGATCAAATTCAAAGAGCCTCAGATAGTTTTCAAAAAGATCTACTAGAGTCTTTTAAGGAAGTGTCTGATGAGACCTCTGAAGAAGCTGAAGCAAGTTAGGATTAACAATGGCAAGAACAGTAGTGCAAGCTCACAACCGAATAGACATAATTGAACCTAAGATTACTAAACTAGAGACTGAAAACCATATTCAGTTTAAAGAAGTATTCTATAGATTAAAACGTTTGGAGATGTTTTTAGTGGGTGGGCTTGGCGCTACTATTGCTATGTTAGTGAGTATATTATTTAAAATGGGGTAGATAATGAAAAACAAATGGATATGGATAGGGTTGGGAATAGCTATATTTATTGCTGTAATTTTCTACGGTGTAGATAGAGCGATGTGTACACCACCCTGCATTTAAATGAGCAAACAACTTACAGCTCAACAGAAGTCCACGCTGACATGGCGTTGGACGGCACTTATATTCTACCTGTTAATTTGTTTCTATGACTTTCTATTTTGCCCAGTGTGGTGGGGTTTAAACAGGCCAGACATTTCTCAGTTTATGGATATTATTAACGCTACATCAGAGCCTATGGTTCAAATGGAGTTGATGAAAAAACTAACAGGTCAACACGAACCGTTTACACTTTTAGGGGGTGGATTGTTTCATCTGGCATTTGGTGCTATACTAACAGGGTCAGCGTTTGCCAATAAGGAATAACATGAAAAAATCTTTTCTCTATATAACTTGGGCTTTTTTAATATGTTTATTTTTAATTGTATTAGTTCCAATGGTTTACGCACAAACTGTACCTTGTGATAGTGCAACAAACAGTAACTGTATCGAGACAAACAGCAACACAAACTCCACAACTACATCTACAATAGACAGCACTACTAATCTTAAATCTCCGCCACCCAGTGCTATGGCTCCAAGCATTAACTCATCAAACTCAGATACCTGTCATATTTCTGTGGCAGGAGCTGTACAGACACAGATACTCGGCATTAGTGCTGGCAAAACAGTGCGGGATCTGAACTGCGAACGGTTAAAAAATGCAAAAGTTATGTATGATATGGGGCTTAAAGTAAGTGCTGTGGCAATAATGTGTGAGGACAAAAGAATACATTTGGCAATGAAAAACTCTGGTACGCCTTGTCCGATTAACGGTCTTGTGGGAGATGCGGCTAAGACGGAGTGGGAGAACAACCCACACTTAGTACCTGGGTATGTTGCAGGTAAGAAGGAGGAATGGGATGAAGATGACAAGAACACTGCAAAAGGTGCTGCTGGCATTGGCGGTCTTTTCTTGGCCTTATTACTGCTTCTCTGAAAATATTTACGGAAATACAGAGAACGCTGCTTCTAAAGCTCACACATGGGCAATGAATAACCTACTGCCAAGCCAAACGGGACTTACAGTCGAGGGCATATTTCACCGATACACACTTACAAAAGAACCCGCAAAAGATTCTACTGTTTCTATTACAAATAAAAAGGTGGGCAGTAATAAGTATATCTACGAATATGTAGATGATTGGAATAAGATTCCTGGAGGTACTAAAGTTACATATGATCCAATACCTTCTACTCTTGGTAATTTGTTTGGAGATGGTGAGATAAAAGTTATAGGAGATGGGTCACTATCCGATGTCACTATCCTCTACCACTACAAGTTTGATCCATGCCATACACCACTAAGCGACCCGACGTGTCCAGATTTTAAAGACGCGCTGTACCAATACTTGTTAGACAACAACCTGTTGGACTCACCTAATGTTGATGATCCTTTTTATAATCAGTGGGTGCAGATCCAACTTGATGAACAGGCAGAGGCAGAAGAGCAAGAGGCTTTAGAGGCTCAAGAGGAAGAAGAAAGTGAAGAGTTAAGCGTCGAAGAGATACTTTCTGTAGCGGGAGCAGCGGAGAAAATTGCAGATCCTATGCAACAGTTAAACATGATGAAGCAGATAGCGGCTGTCGGAAAACTTGAACTATACTATAATGTTGTTATAGATGGTGGTGTATATAAAGATAATTTAACCATAGAAGGCGGTACTATAGAGGACAATTTTAGTGGGTTACGAAACCTAACTCAAGATAGCGTTCACAGAAGTATCGTTAGATCACAGTATGATGACTAAACCACGGAGATATCATGATTAAAAAAATAACACCTATAATATTTTTGCTGTCAGCTACTTGCGCTTGGGCAGTCAATTCACCAATTAACGGGTTGGTGCAAGCCAACTGTTCAATATACACGACTACACCAGGTGAGTACGGAAACCCATCACCTTGGAAACTGTCTACAACTGCTGCTGATGGTGGTGTTGAAGCAATCATAAGAGTAGATATTGCTGCCGCAGACTACTACAAAACAAAGTTTACACACCCAAACAGCTTTAGCTCATCACCTACTTTGACTGATGGCGTAGCGTGGACAGGAAGCACAACAGTCAGCTCTCATTCCGTTTCTGGTATGTCAGCTTATGAAGCTGCTAAAGTTGTTGTTTCTAACACCACAACATACAATATGACGTTGGCTGGTTCTACTTGGTTTAAGGTAGCGTCAACTGCTTCTTACGGTTCAGCGGATAATACTGCATTACCCGCAGGTAACTATACTGCCATGATTGTAGCGGAATGTATCGCAAAGTAGCACTAATCTTTATGTTACTGGGGTTTCAAGCCCACGCGCATGAAATGACGCCTGCATACCCCAAGTTTGAGTTGTCATATATTGAAGGTGTGTCGGTTACTAAGATGTCTCTTTTTAACAGGCGGAGTGAAATTTCTTATTTTGAGATTGGTGTGTTTAGTAAAGATTGGAAAGAGATTCCGTTTGCATCAACGTCAAAACTTATAAAGGTACGTTACACTAAACGATATCCGTTTGAGGTGTATGTGCGGAATGGAGACTTAGACAGGGTACAGTATATTTGTACAATTTCAAAAATACTCAAGGGAGAGGAACAAATTAGTCAAATAGCGTCGAGGATTTGTTCCAAAGTAAAGTAAATGAGAATATTGTTTTTAGTATTATTAATGGTTGCAAAGTCTGCTTTTGCTGACTCAACGTCGAACTCATTGAGTTTATCGTTACCTAACTCTGGTACAAACTACCAATCAGATTCTTTTAGATCAGGAGACCTAGATTGTAGTAATGCTATTGGGTCTGCCACAAATATTGAATTTGGCCTTACGAGTATTATTCAGGGCGGTACAATAGAAAACAGTGGAAAGACTGGAGATATTGGCATTTATAGCAAAATTACGATACCATTAGGCAAAAGAGCTAAGTCTAGGATAGATTGCAATAGGCTTTATGAGTTAGAGCTACAGAAGAAACAGTTGGAAGTAATGAAGTTAAAACAAGAAATTAATAAGCTGCGAGAGCTGGCATTCGAGTAAGGAGAAGATTATGGCTGAGATGGAGGTAGGTGGTGTAAAGTTTTCTGGTTTTGGCAAAATTGGAATTGCAGTTACAGCATTAAGTACACTAGCTGGCTCTGCATACGTTGGTTATGAGTTTTACTTTGACTATCTTGACTTGCGCGAAGTGGTGCAGGAAATAGACATAGATGAGATCAAAGCTCAAAACGAGTTGGTTTTAACAAAGCTGGATGACGCTATAGTCTACACCAGAGACATTAAGAACAACCTTAGAGATGACCTGCTTAAACTAGAGGGATACATTGATAAGTTGGAGAAGAAGATTGAAACATCTTCAGAGCGTATAAAGACTACACAAGGCTCTATAGACTTAGTGTTAGAAGATGTTCTTAATGAAATGAACCAAGTGCAAAAAGACGTGACATCTGCAATAAGAGAAGTTGAAACTCTAAATAGGGAGACAGAGAAGGATGTTCGTGATACAATGCGAGAAGTAGAGAATAGAATAGAAAAAGACATGAATAAACTTGAGGATAAGTTAAATGAGCGTTTGCAAGAGGCTCTTGACAATCCATTGTCTAATTGAGGAAGTTAAGCTATGATTATTATTATGAACATACTTTTGACATTGGCTATCTTAGATTCAGCGGGGATTATTTAACAAATGGGTAAAAAACTACAGGAAAATAGTAAATACGCAATGGCAGATGCCGATGGCGACGGAATTATAACTGACGATGAAATGGATCGTCACGAAAGATGGATACGATTGGAGAATGAGGACAAGTTAGCTGATACGCAACGTATGATGGCGTGGATTGCAATGGTTGTGACGATTGTAGCGGTCATTGTCTTATTAACGCCAGTTGTGGCAATTGACAGAGTTGCAACTGCTTCTGGTTTCTTAAATACATTTATTGTGGCTCAGTTAGGAGTTGTTGTTGGTTTTATGGGGGCAACAGCCTTATCTAAAACTAAGTTAAAATAGGAGGATAATATGTTATCACTATTAGGAGCAGCACTAGGGTTTGGTACTTCTATCATACCCTCTATTCTTGATCTGTTTCAGCAAAAACAAAAAGACGCGCAAGAACTTAAGATGCTTGAAGCGAAAGGTAAGTACGCCGCACAGCTATCTTCCCTGAAGTTAGATGAGTTAGATGCGAAGGCAGACATTGCTGAGTCAGAAGGTATATACAAGGCAATGGCAGCGGCAAACGCCAAGTCCGGATTTGCGGCGGCTTTATCAGGATCGGTACGACCAGTTGTAACATATTTATTTGTGGGTTTGTTTCTGACTGTAAAAATTAGTGGATTGTTTTACTCTATGAGTACAGGTGTTACATTTAACGATGCGGCACTTGCAATATGGAACGACGACACGAACTTACTATTTACCAGTATTATTAGTTTCTGGTTTGGATCACGTCAGTTCGCTAAACTAAGAAAGAACGCAAAATGAGAGATAATTTTGAACAGTGTATGGGTTGGCTTTTGGAACACGAAGGGGGTTATGTAAACCACCCCAGTGATCCAGGAGGTGAAACCAACCTTGGTGTAACACGCGCAGTTTACGAGCAATACGCTGGTCGGCAAGTTATGGATGGCGAAATGGAAGGTCTTACCCACGATGATGTGTATCCTATATATAGGGAAAACTATTGGGATCGCATTCGGGCAGATGATCTTCCTTCTGGTGTTGATTGGTCTGTATTTGACTGGGGTGTAAATAGCGGGACAAGTCGTGCAGCTAAAGCACTGCAACGTATTGCAGGTGTAGAGCAGGATGGTGGTATAGGTCCAATGACACTGCAAGCTGTATTAGAAGTTGAGCCAGCAGAAATAGTAGAGCAAATGCACCACATGAGAGATGGCTTTTACAGATCTTTAAGTACGTTTGATACGTTTGGTCGAGGTTGGATTAGAAGAAATGATGAGACAAAAGAACAGGCTTTAAACTTGTTAAATTAATTTTTTAGTGTAAAACATTACTAGGAGAAACGTATGCCATTGACCAAACTCCAGTTTAAACCCGGTATAAACCGTGAAACCACCTCTTATTCTAATGAGGGCGGTTGGTTTGACATGGATAAAGTTAGGTTTAGATTTGGCTTTCCTGAGAAAATTGGTGGATGGATAAAAAATACAACTACAAATTTTTTAGGAACTTGTAGAGCATTACATCCTTGGGTCGCTTTAGATAGTAGTGCTTACTTAGGCGTTGGCACGCACTTAAAATATTATATTAATGAAGGCGGTGCATATAACGACATAACTCCTATAAGATTAACAACGTCTGCTGGTGATGCCACTTTCGCTACTAAAGCAAATACTTTAAGCGCTTCAGTTACAGCGGTAGACACTACGATTCCATTAACAAGCTCTACAGGCTTTCCAGCGTCTGGTAGAATAAAAATAGATAGTGAGATAATAACTTACGCAGCTGTGTCAAGTAATGATTTAATTGGTTGTGTAAGAGGTCTAAACAACACAGCAGCAGCAGCGCATAGCTCTGGTGCGTCTGTTGGTTGTGCAACTATAACAGTTAGCGAAACTGATCATGGCGCTTTAGCAAATGATTTTGTTACGTTTTCAGGCTCTGCAAGCTTGGGTGGGTTAATAACAGCAGCTGTTTTAAACCAAGAATATCAAGTTACAGATATTGTAAATGATGACACATATCAAATCGAGGTAAGAGAAGTAGCAACTATTGGTGATATTACCACAACCAATGGGTTAGAACCTACATATGTATTTTCAAATACAAGTGATAGTAGCAATGGAGGTGGCTCTGTTGTAGCTGCTTATCAAATTAACACTGGCCTTGATACAACTATAACTGGAACAGGTTGGAGCGCGGGAACTTGGGGTCGAGGTACCTGGAACTCTGCTGCTTCTCTGATTGTATCTGGTTCTACTTTAAGAATTTGGAGCCATGATAACTTTGGTGAAGATTTAATTATTAATGTTAGAGATGCTGGTATTTTCTATTGGGACAAAACAAATGGCACTTCCACAAGAGCCATTGCAATAAGTGACCTTGCTAATTCAGTTTCAGCGCCAACTATTGCAAAACAAGTATTGGTTTCTGATAAAGATAGGCACGTTATTGCTTTTGGATGTGACAGCGAAACAAATGCTGGTGTGCAAGATCCATTGTTAATTAGATTCTCAGATCAAGAGAATGTTCTTGTTTGGAATTCTCTTGTTACAAATACTGCGGGTGATTTAAGAATTGGTTCTGGATCAAAAATTGTAACTGCCGTTGAAACCAGACAGCAAGTTCTTGTTTTTACCGATGTTTCTTTACACGCAATGCAATATTTAGGGCCACCATTTACTTTTGGCATTAATTCTATATCTGAAAACATAACAATAGCTGGACCACTAGCATCAATAGCTGTTGAAGATAGTGTTTATTGGATGGGTGCAGAAGAGTTTTATGTATATGGCGGCTCTGTTCAGCGATTACCTTGTTCTGTAAGAGACTATGTGTTTAACGATATAAACAATGGTCAGTTAGAAAAAGTTACTGCATCTACAAATACAGCATTTGCTGAAATAATGTGGCTCTATCCATCTGCAAGTAGCACTGAATGTGATCGTTACGTTGTTTATAACTATCAACAACAAATTTGGTACTATGGAACACTATCTAGGACAGTATGGTTAGATAGAGGCGTTGAGACTGATCCTATAGCTGCTGGAACCGATCATTTCTTATATTCGCATGAAGTTGGCTTTGATGACGGTAGTAGCTCTCCTAGTAGTCCTATCAGCGCTTATATAGAAAGCAGTCAGATAGATATGGGAGATGGTGAGCGTTTTGTATTTATGAAAAAATTAATACCAGATTTAACCTTTAGAAACTCTACTGCTGCAACTCCTGCTGCTACGATGATTTTAAAAACAAGAAACTTCCCTGGTGCTAATTATGTTCAAAGCAATTCAAATGATGTTTCACAAAGCACAACAGTGCCAATTGAACAATTCACCAATCAAGTATTTCTAAGGTTAAGAGGGAGATCATTTGCTTTTAGAGTAGAAAGTGATGACGAAGGAGTCACATGGAGATTAGGTACGCCGAGAGTTGAAATGCGACTTGATGGGAGGCGTTAGTGTCAAGAAATTTAAATTTACCATATTTTCCAATAGCTCCAGAACAATATCAAAGACAATATTTTGATGAAATTATAAGGACTTACTCCACATACTTAAGCCAAATTCAAAATGCTGGAGAAGGAAGAAACACCTTTACTGTATTTACAGCTCTTCAAACTGATGATTCTGGGCTAGAGGATGGGGGCGTATTTAATCATGGGGGAGCGCTAAGAGTTCCTGTAGAGTATTCTCCTTATGTAAGGGGCTTTCAAGCTACGGGAGAAGTTGGATCGGTAACAGTTAGCACATAATGCTAGTAATGTTGTAAAAGTTTTGTTAAAGTGTATATAAATAGCTAATGAGATTGATATGATGCAAAATATGGCGGCTATGGGAAGAAACGGAGATACGCAATTAGCGCACGTTGCTCCTGGCGAAATGATGGTTCCTCGACAAGTTTTGGATAATAATCCTGGGCTAAATTCAGGAATCAATGCAGCTATTATGGACATGGGTGGAGACCCTGATAGATACAGGGTTGGTAATCAAGATAACAGTATAAACCCAATGACAGGTCAGCCAGAGTTTTTTTGGGCTGAATTACTTAGTTTTGTTAAGCCAATTTTATCAAGTGCTGCTGGTCAAGCAGTTCTTACTAATGCTGCGGGTAGTATAATATCAGGTCAAAAACCTACTCTTAGAGGTGCTTTGCTTAGTGGTATTTTAGGTGGCGGTATAAATTCTTTAGGCGGTGGTTCTTTGCAAGATTCATTTGGCTTAGGAACAGATGATATATCTTCTGGAATTATTAGCGCTGGAGCAAATCAACCTTATGGAGGTATGTACTCAGAACCCGAAAGGCGGCAAAATGCTCTTTCTGAAGTTGCTAAAGCATCTACTAACACAGGGGGCGGCATTAAATTTAGAGATGATTTAATGGGTGCCGGAAGTATTCTTTCTAAAATATTTCCTAGTCTTGGCAAAGAAGGCAGTACGTTAGGAAACATTTTAAACACTCCTGCTGGAGAAGCATTGTTATTTGGACTTGGCGCCCAAGGACTTTCCATGTTTGATAAGGAAGGGACAGACGCAATGGGAGCAGAGGCCAACAGGCCATTTGGTCATGGTAACGTAAGGGTATCAGCCCCTATGATGAGGGCTGCAAAAGGTGGACAGGTTCCAGAATACTTTCCAAGAAGAACTGGTGGCATAATGCCAAGCGAAGGTTCTGGCACTGAAGATGACGTTCCTGCTATGCTTATGGCGGGTGAATTTGTTCTTAATAAGCCAGCCATACAAGGATTAGGTGGTGGTGATCAGAAAAAAGGTATAGAACGTGCATACGCTCTACAAGACACTCTGGAAGGAATAGCATAATGGCTGAAGAAACAACCACAGTCCAAACAACACAGCGTCGTCCAGAATACATTGAGCAACGTGAACAACTTTTATTAGATCAAATATTTGGCACACCAACTACAGATGATGACGGTAATGTTACTTACACTGGTGGTCTTATAGACGCTTCTCAATATCCTGATTTATTTACTATACCAGAGTACAAACAAGCTGCACTAGATCCCCTTGAGCAAGCCTCCTATGGAATGTTTGATACACCAGAGGAAAGACAGGCATATATTAATCGTGCTAATCCTTACTTTATGGATGCTTCAGGCAAGCCGAGATATTTGCAAGAAGCTGGTTCTGGAATTGCATCTGGACTCGATACACTAACAGACGCATCTTCTTATTTCCCGACTGCTCAAAACTACATCGCTAGTGGTGCTGGAGGAATTGACGCTAAAGGAATGTATGACACGGAACTTGGTAAAGCTAGGTTAAGAGCAGATTTAGGCTCTCAAACATATCAGCCACCTGTAGGTTCTTATGAAGCAGCTATTAGTGACATAAACAGAGGCCAAGGTGATTTTGGTGCTAGGTCAGCATATGACAGAAGGATTGACCCTTCCTTACAAACTGCTCAACAAGGTCTTGGTAAATTTGACCCTTCTCAAGCAGTTTCATCATTTATGGACCCCTATAAACAACAAGTTATTGATGAAGCTATGAAGCAAATCAATAAGCAAGGTGAGCAAGCTATAAATAAAATGAACGCTAGTGCTGTTGGAGCTGGAGCGTTTGGTGGCTCTCGAACAGGTGTTCAAGCAGCAGAAACAGCTAAAAATATTCAAGACTCAAAGAGCAGCACTATAGCTAATCTTTTGTCTGGTGGTTATTCACAGTCTTTAAAAGGCGCAATGGCAGCAGATGAAGCTTCAAGAAAAAGAGCCTTAGAGGCAGCAGGGCTAACTGGTAAGTTAGGTGCGGAAGGTGCTAGACTTGAAGGTTCAGCGTTTGAAGGAGGTAGAAAAAGAGATCTACAGGCAGGACAACTTGGCGCTGGCATAACTGGAGCAGAAAACAAATCGCAACAAATGGCGTTTGAAAGCGGTCAGAAAAGATTGCAACAAGCAGCTGATATGTACAGATCTATGGGGCTTTCTAGCGCACAGGCACAGGCTAAAGCAAAACAAGACGAATACACTCGTAACTTAGAGGCAGGACGTTTATATGGTGGTCTAGGACAAACACTAGGAGCTATTGGTTCTGCCCAGGGTGAAATGGGTGGTAGATATGGAACGCTTGCTGCTAGAGGCGCAGACATCGGATCAACTTACGCAGGTATGGCACCGAGAGACATAGCGTTTATGGGACAGTTAGGAACTGGAAGAAGACAATACAATCAACAAGGAATTGATATTGGCAGACAAGAGGGTATGAGAAACACACAACAAGCTCTAATGCCTTACAATTATGCTTACAGTGCGCTATCTGGCACACCTTCCGCTAATATGTACAATCAATATCAAACATCACCAGTCGCTCAAACAAATCCGTTTTTAGCCGGAATAGGAGCTTACACTACGCTCCAAGGGCTAAACAAAGCATAGATGGAGTAATTAAATGGCTGAACCATTTTCAGAAGAATTTGACAATTTATTAAACAAACCACTTGAGACAATTACGCCAAATTATCGTGCAGATGCACAAGAACAGGCATTACAGCTTAGAAATGCTAGACCTTTTTTAAAACAATTTCTTCCTCAATATTTAGCAGGTGACGTTCTTGGAGCAGGTAATTATCTTAGCGGTGGAATTTCTGATGCTCTTTCTTTTGGCGCAAATCTTATTAATCAACCTAAAATAGGTTCTAAACTTGCAGAATTTGCTGATCAAAATTATGCTCAAGGATCAAGATTTCTTAAAGAAGGTATGTTTGGTGGCCTTGGGTCTGTTCAAGAATCATTTACTGGGGACACTGTTCCCACTCCTGGTGAAATGCAAGATACTAATTTTCTTCAAAACCCAGTTATTACAAAAATAATGAATAAAGTTGGCGAAGAAGCTTTTGACGATTTATTAATAAATTCTGCGCCAAAAACTCTTGATGCTTTTACAGAAGAATCTGTAATGGGTATGGCGCCCCCTGTTGGTGACCCAGCTAAAGCAAGGGCGCTTAAAGAGGCAGAAACAAAAAAAGCTATTGATGACGAAGCCGCATTAAACAAAAGGGAAAAAGCTCTTGGAGACACAAAAATAGATTCAGCTCCAAGCTCAACAGAAGATTTATTTTCTTCAGCTATGCAAGATGTTATAGCAAGTGTTCGTGGCACTGGACCAGATACACCTGAACAAAAAACTATTGACGATTATAAGAAAGAGTTTTCAGAGGCTACTGGTATTGATGTTAGTGGAAAGGTTGATAAGAGTGCGGCTCTTATGGCTATGGGTTTATCTTTAATGCAGAATAAAGCTGGTAAAGGATTTAATGTAGGCAAAATGCTATCTGCTGTTGGAGAGGCTGGAGAGAAAGCACTGCCAGCTCTTACTGCCGCTAAAAAAGAAGCAAAAGTTAGCGCTGCACAAGCTGGCAAGTATGCTATTGAAATGCGTTCCGCAGATGAGGCAAAAAGAACTGTTGCTAAAGAAAAAATGATGGCTCGTGAAAATTATTATCTTGTACCAAAAGGTGAAGGAATTAGCGGTCAGGTTGATAATATTTTAGCTGGCAAAGGTTCGTTGGAAAATTTAAATAAATATGAGTTATCTAAATTAATGGAAAATCCTAAATTTTCTTCTAAATTTGATATTTTGCCAGGATCATCTTGGGAAAAAATTGTACAAGAAGTAATGAAAACTCCAGAAGCAGCAGAATTATATGATACTAAAACTCCAAGAAAAATTGAATTACTTGGAGAAGGTGCTAGTGATATGTTTACTATTGAAACTTGGAGAGCGCTACCTAATTCGGGTGTGGAAAGTAAATTAGTGGGTACAGGTCAATCTACTTACGAAGGTTTGTCTCGTGCTGCTAGAGACATAGCTTTAGCTAAAGAAAAATTTGCAACTGGTTTAGGTTTAACTAAAAATGTTAGTGTATTTAACTTTACTCTTGATAAAATAGATTCATTAGCGTCTGCTTTTGGAGTTAATGTAAAATCAGGAACAAACGATACAGAAAAATTAAAGTTATTTTTAACAAAACTTCAAGCACAAAACGCTAAAGAAATTTTAGGTGAAGCTGGAAAAACAATTTCTGATGCAGATCGTGCGCTTGTGAAATCAATTGTTGGTGATGTAACTTTATTTAGCAATACAGATTTATTACAACAAAAAGTAAGTGAACTTTTTACAGAAATTGTTGTAAAAAAAGAACGACAAATTTTAGATGGTTTAAGAACATTAGATAGATTTTCTGGTAGAAATGTTTCTTCTCGCTTAGACAGTGGTACTCTAAGTGAAGAAGAACAAGCGGAACTTGAAAAATATTTAGCAAGTCCAGAATTTAGTCAAGGAAAAAAATAATGGATGACCGTGTTAAGCTAACATTATTTCAAGGAATAAAGTCTGGATTACTTAATGACAAACAAAAGTTAGAGGCTTTCAGGGCTATAAAAGGTGATGTTGAAGATAATGATGTCATAGATTTAGTTCGTTCTCTTTCTTTCTCAACTTTAAATAGTGATAAAACTCTTGGACAATTAGTTGATGAAAGAGAAGGACGTGATCGTGAAAATTTTGATTACAATTCTGGTGCAGACGGTAAATTACGTTCTTTAGTTTCATTTGGAGAAACTTCAGGAGATAAAGAAGCTATATTGACAAGTCTTGTTGGTGAAGAAGGTTTTACTCGTGACGAAGGTGGAAATTTAGCTCTCACAGAGAAAGGACAATTAGATAGAGGAATAGAGTACAAAGGTAAGAATTTAATTATTGAAGACGATGCCTTTAGTATGAGAGATTTTTCTGATTTAGCTGGTATTGTTCCAGAAGTTGTTGGTGGTGTAGCTGGATCAATAATTGGTGGTATATTAGGCATACCAGGTGGCCCTCCTGGAATGATAGCTGGTAGCGTTGCTGGGTCTGCTTTTGGTGCTGGTGCTTTTCAAGCTATTGAAGAAGGAATAGAAAGTTTACTCGGTGTTCAGACACAAACAGGTAAGGAAGTTGCTAAAGATGTAGTTATGGAAGCAGCAATTGCTGGTGGTTTAGATTTAGTTGGTGGTACTGTTCTTTCTATTGGTAGAGGTGGTAAAAAGTTAGCAACAGGCGCCTATAAAAAAGGTAAAGGATTAGCGACATCTCCAACAGCTCAATTGCAAGAAGAAAATATTAATAGAGCGCTTTCAATTATAAGAAGGGGAGGGCAACCAAGCTTTGAATCAGTAGGAGCGCCAAGGCCACTTTCATATGGGCAAAAAGTAGCAGAAGGAGTTACTCAAGACACCACTAGATTAGAAAAAAATATAAATTTTGCTCTTAATGAATCTGATAAATTTAAAAGAGTTCTTAATAAAAACCAAACAGGTGTAGATGATTTAGGTAAGACTTTAGAAACTTCAGGCGTTGCACAACTTAAAGCTGCAGAAATTGCCCAAACTTCAGCGCAAAGATCTGCTCTTGAAGCATTTGATAATTCTATTGATTTTTTAGAAAAAGCATCAAAAGAAGGTTTTGAAGTTAATAGATCAACATTAGAATCTATAAATTCTGCATTTAAAAACTTTAGCGAAGTTTCGAAAGTTGAATTTCAATCTATAGATGATCTTTTAGCAAAAATAGTAAAAGAAGAGCCTGATATTAGAATTAATGGAGTAGTGCAAACAAGAACTGGAGGTTACTTAAAGGTTTTTGATACAAAAACTTTAAAAGCTACAATGGATGATCTTCTTGAACGCGCTGGATCACCGAGTCAATTAGACCCTACTGTATTGAAAATAAAAACTACTCTTGATGATCTTAAGGGGAAAGCTTCTTTTGAAAACTTATCTATTTTAAGAAAATCAATTAACGACGATATGTTTTTTAATGGTAATCCTAGCAGAACTGTTATGGATCAATTAGATATTTTTAGAACTATAATAGATGATCAAATGGATGGGTTAAGTGTTTCTGCTATAAAAGGAATTCCTAAGCCAAAACTGTTTGGAAAAATTGCAAAAGCTAGAAAAGACGCAATGAATAATTATAGAGCTGGAATTGAAAGGTTTGAAAGAGTTTCAGATTTACGCATAATTGATAATTTTAGAAAAGCTCAAAGAGAGCCAGATTTATTTGTTGATGGTCTTGCAAAAAAAATAGTTAAAAATGACTCTCCTGAAAGATTAAATTATCTTTTAAAATCCGTAGATAATCCAGAAGAAGTAAGAGCTGGTTTAGCACGTCAATACTTAGATGATGCTATGAGCAAAGCAGGTAGAGATTTAGATGATCCAACGGCCTTTAATGGACAAGCTTTTTACGAACAAATAAAGGCTTTAAAAGGAACAGGAAAAGTTTTATTTAAAGAAAATTGGGATCAAGTTCAAAAATTATCAAAAGGTTTAAGATACGCTAAATTAGATAACACATTAGATGATGCTACATTAAAAAGCATTATCTCTCAACAACCTGGCGATAATGTTGTTTCTTCTCTTCAAAGATTAAATCTTGCTCAAAATAATCTTGAAGAAATTTATAAAAATTCTGCAATAAAAAAACTTAATGATGGAAATTTAACTCCAGAAGACGCTGCTAGGTTAGTAATAAATCCTAAAATGACGCAGACTGAAGTGTCAAGAACATTAAATTTATTTAAAAATGACCCAGTTGCTTTAGAACAAATAAGAGGTTTAATAACTGAAGATATTCTTAAATATGTTGATGACCAAATTTTTTCAACCAAAGCAGGTTCTTCTTCATTAACAAAAATTTTAAATAGTTATAAGCCAGGAGTTCTTGAAAAAATATACAGTAAAAAACATTTAGGACATTTAAGAAGATTTGGAAAAGAATTAGAGAGTCTTGGAGATTTTGGAAAAGAAGGGGCAATATCGACATCAGCAATATCAGTAGGATTTTTAAGTAGTCCTTTAAAAAATGCAAGTAAAATAGTTAAATTTAAATTTTTAGGAAATATGTTTAACGATCCAGCCAAAATGGAAAGATATTTAAAACTTAGAAAAGCTGGTATGAATAATGCTGAAGCAGTAACTCAAATAGCGCAACAAAGCACAGGAGATTTATCTGGATTACAAAAAATTGTAAAACAGGTAGGTAAAGTTTCAAATCTTGGATTGTCACAATCTGGTCAAGTTGCACGTCAAGGTTTGCCTCGTGTAGCTTATAATCAAGCTTCAGATCAAGGTACGCCTGTTCCAATTGTAACACCGCCTCAATCTGCACTTTTTCAACAAGATATTTTCTCTGGATATCCTAAAGCCCCAACACCTGCTGCGCCTTTAAGTCCTATACAGCAAATAAGGCAAGAGGTTATGAGAAAAAGTAATCTTAGACAAAGAGCGGCGCAAAACCCAGCAGTAGCTTCGAGCTTACTTGGTGGGCTTGGAAGCGCCGATCTTCTTTAGTCTTCAATTACAGCGTATCCACCTAGACCACTACCGACTGACGGTGGTGGGATTTTTGTCATTTGCTGACCTGTAGCTGCAGATACTCTATTGTACTCCTGGTCTATCATACGAGATAACTGACGACCTATAGCTCTATCCTCTTGATCTGCTATGAATACTAACTTAGCATAGGCATCAAGGTTTAGTCCTACTGATTTATATTTTCCGGGGTTTGGCATAATGGAGGTTCCTTCCCAATAATGTTAGCAAGAACAACATATAATCCCAGAAGGCTTGGGTCAAGACCCAAATACGGTAA
>Ga0209337_1001573_pt1 | contig 17240 bp, 6 predicted proteins | sample LinPmetageLP53_FD_184044 | JGI IMG/M metagenome (GOLD analysis project Ga0209337, IMG submission 184044) | Marine viral communities from the Pacific Ocean - LP-53 (SPAdes) (version 2) | ecosystem: Environmental > Aquatic > Marine > Oceanic | place: Pacific Ocean | collected 2010-02-08 | reverse complement strand
AGGTGCTCTAGCAGTGAGTACGAATACATCTTCAGTACCTCTTGCTTTTTCTATCTTTTTAGCTATATCAAACAGTGGTCCACGTTTTCCATCTCTTACAATATTAAAATCACTAAAATCCATAACAGCACCCTCTGCTACTAAATCAGCTCCTTTTTCCGCGAACTCTTCAGCTGTTAATTTACCTTCAGTTCCATCTGCTTTAGTATAAAACACTATACTTTTTGTTTGAGCTAATGTATCATCAAAATCAAACACTCTAATCTTTTTAACTGAAGCATTAGGATCACGAGCAATTGCTAAAGCTTCATCAACTGTTTTAGCATAGCCTATAACATCTTGGTTAGTGTTAGTTTTACTAAAACTAACAACATCATTAGATAAATTTTTAATATTAACAGTCCTTGACTTGGATATTCCCGGAACTAGTTTTAAATGATTATTTAAAACATCCTGAGCTTTAGCAGATGTCATAGCTAAATCTCCAGTTAATTTACCAGCTTTTGTCTTATTTATTTCAAATATTAAATCAGATACTAGTTCATAAACGTTAGGATCATTTTGAAATTTTTTAGGAACCTTTAAATTATATTTCTCGGCAAAAGGAATTGTTTTACCATTGTAAAATGTTTTTAATATAAAAGGATTAAGCTTAATTACTTCGTTAAAAAACCTCATGTCAGATGCAGGAGGAACCTTATTCCAATCAGATTTTTTACCAGTCTTCATAGCTATATCCATCATTTCACTTACTAAAGGATATTTTTCACTTTTAGCTTTCCATTCTCCATATTCAGGTAAGTTATATGTTAAATCTACTATACCCTGATATGTTCTCATATCTCCTTTTATACTTTTTATTCTAGTGGTTATATTAAAAACCATTTGCTTATACTCTTTTTCAGCATAATCTTTCCAATTTTTCCAAACGCCTTCTACTTTACTACTCATTGCTTTTGCTTTATCTAAAGAATATTCACCATGTTGATAACCATGTTCTTCATATTTATTAGACTCACTAGCTCCATCCATGGAGTCTAAAACAATAGCTTCATTTTTACTAACAGCAGCATTAGCATTATTATTATATTGAAGTTCTTTTATACTAGGTCTAGCCTTAGGATACTTATCATAAATTTTCTTCCATTTGTCAAGAGTATTTCCTTTTTCTTTATTAATAGTATCTATATTTTTCTTGTTATACTCTAAATTACTTAAACCTTGAGATTTAGCTATGTAAATTCTATTTTTAGGAGTTGGTACTTTTAAATTTAATTTTTTTGCAATTGTATTATTTAATTCAGTTAAATCACCTATATAACCTGCTTCTTTCATAGAAGTTGTTTCTCCTAATTTTTCAACATCTGTAACTTTTCCAAGATCATTTACATACCAAAATTTAGCACCAATAGCGCCACTAGAAGGTTTACTTCCAAAAGCGTTGTTTCCTGCGGCGGCTAAAGTCTGTGAAGTAGTGTATGAAAATATATCAAAACCAAATTCAGGAGCAAATACGTTTAAAATATCACTATTAAGTTTTTTAAAATCATCAGGATTAGAATGGTCTAAAGAACCACCATACGCTTTTTCTATATCAGCATTGATACCTTGTTTTTCTTTTGCAATTTTTGTTTTAGCACTTTCAGCTATTACTTTTTTTACTTTATTTTGTAAAGTTTTACTAAACTTAACACCAGGTTCTCTTTTAATTTTTTCCGCTATTTTAGGTTTAGTTTCTTTAGTAACTTCTCTACCTTGTATTTCTTCTACAGCTGTAAATCTTTCAAATACTTTAGGATCTTCTAAAACTTCCAATGTTGCGTCTTTACCTAACTCTTTAGCTATTGTTTGTGCTAGTTGAGTTTGTTTCGATGCTGGTCTACCTTTAGTTGGCGCTAAATGGTAGTCAACCCACTTCTGCTGGTTAAATGCTTCTTTAGTAAATAAACTAGGCCCAGATGTTCTAGGTGTATCACCTGGTAACAAGCCATCGCTAATAGCTTTATCTACTTCAGTAGGTGATAAATTCTTTTTCTTTTCTACAATAAAATCTTGGTAAGACTTATTTAATATATCTTGAGGAAGTAAATCATATATTTGCTCACCGTACTCTTGTAAAAATGTTTTATACTTGTCACTACCAGGTTTACCCATTAAGTCTTTAACATCAGACATTAATTCACTAGCATAAGTATCTTGTATCTTTTTTCTAAAACTAGGATCTTTAGCTGCAGGTATTTTAGTTCCAAAAGTTTTAGCAACAACTTCTTTTACTTTGTTATATAGTTCTCCACCTTCTTCTATGTCTAAAGATCTTCTTAAGTTAGTAGGTTCTTTAGTTTTTTCAGTTACTTCAACTTCTTCTACTTTAGATGTTGGTTCTGCTATATCAACTCTTTCAGATATATCAGATTCAAATACTTCACCTAGTACTCTTCTCGATGCTTCAATAGCTCTAACAGGTAAATACTTATTTATAAAAGCTGCAAGTGGAACACCTGACTCTGGTTTATATTTTGTTATTAAATCTAATATACCACCTTTACCAGTTTCTATTTCATCAGTAAGTAATTGACGATCAAAACCAGGAGCTTCACTTCTTTTTTGTACTATTTTATTTACAATAGGTTTAAACTCATTTATAATATCTAAAGCACCACCAACACCTTGTTCTCTGTATATTTGTTGTACATTGTCAGAAGCTTTTTTAGAAAACTTTTGATCAGATTCTTCAACAGATGACAAATCAGCTTGTGATAAAACAGTTTCAGCTAGTCCAGTTAACTCACCTTTTTCAAAAGACTCATTAAAACTTCTTACCATATTGAAAACGTCTTGGCCGTTTTCTACTTGGTTTTTACCATCATTTATTTTTTGAAACCTACCAAATATTTTATTACGTAAAGTTCTATCACTCTTTATATTGTTCTTACGCATAAAGTCACTTACTGCAGCTAATTTTTCTTCAGCTATATAAGCTTCTGACTTGCCTTTATACCTGCTTTCAATGTCATTAACTTCATCAGCAAGTTTTTTATAATTCTTACCTATGTAGTCGACCATATCATTTACTAACTTAACAGCGTTAGGATTATTATTCATAAACGCTTTAAACACGGTCATGTGACCTAGCTCATGCGACATTACGGTTGCGTTTTCTTTACTTAAGGCAAATTGCATAGGTAAATTTATTAACTCACCGTCTATTTCTAAATCGTCACCAAATGGTAAACCGTTTACATTATATTTACCACCTTCTTTCTCTAGTTCAGCTTGAGCAAAGGCCTCTTTTAGTTTTTGTTTTACTTTAGGTTTTTTATTATCAGATATTTTATCTGTTTTTTCTATATAATCTAAACCTTTTTCTAAACCTTGATCTGTGTTATCAGCTATTATAACTTCAACATCACCTAGTGTGTTATTTTTTATTCTAATATCTCTAGCTAAATCAGAAGCTCTTTTATTATCAGCTATTATAGTTGAGTTAGCTATAATTCTAGCTTTAATAGCTTTAGATTTTATTAATTTATTTTTTTGTTCTAGTATGAGATCTTTTTTAATATCTTCGCTATAATCTTTATTTTCATTTATACGATCAGCTTCAGCTCTTATACCATGTTCTTCAACATATTGATCAATCATTGCTTGACGATCACTAGAAGACATATCTAAAGTTCTTTGTTGAACTAAGTTCATAGCTTTCATCTGTTCGTCTAGTATATTGTTTATTCTAGACTGTATAGCTCCAGCATCTCCACCTCTACCTAGTATTTCGTTTCTTTGCTCTGATAGATTTTCTAGCTGTTCATTTAGTTTGTTTGCTTTAGCATATTCAGATTCACTTGAGAAAGATCTTGTAACTTGAGCTACTAAAGCAGGCGACTGGTACATGTTGCCCATGAAAAAACCAGCAGCCATAGCGTCAGTAACGCCATCTAACATAGAAACATTTTTATTTCCTAAGACAACTATATCAGCGAAATTATTAGTCAACTGAACTATACCCTCAGCCCCTGCTTCTTTAAAACTATCTTTACCAAAGTTGTAACCAAACTTAGCCCAAGACTTAGGATTAGTTAAGTTTTTAAGTGTAAGATCACTACCTGACAAGTCGAAAGCTTTCTTAACATTTTTTCCAACACCTTTTAGTATACCTAAGCTAACTTTTTCTGTAGCATATTCTATACCACCATATAAAGCAGCCGTAGTAAAATATTGAAGAGCATTTATTTCTTTAGGTTGTACTATGTAATCACCATCAGAGTTTTTAATACCTTCTATATCTTTATTCATTTCATACATTTTGCCTCCAGCGGCTGAACTAGCTAGTACAGCTAGCCCAACTGGTGGTAAAGCTATAGTAACAGCTGTATTAACGAGCTGCCCAGATGCTAGATCTAAAGCATACATACCAAAGTCGGTAAGGTCTTTTACCTCACTTATACTCGGTGCTTTAGCGTTTTTACCTTTAACAGCGGCTCCAAACTCATGAGCAGCATTTATAGCATCTCCAGTAGCTTCGTTAAACTTACCCCAATAACCTATAGCTTCTTTAATGTAAGAGTCTTCTTTACCAAATACTTTATCTAAATCTCCATCTTTACCTATATCTATACCAGTCCACTTTAATAACTCAGGTATAGAAAGTTCATTTTTTAAAGTAGCTAAACCAGCACCTAAAGTAACTATACTGGAAGTTACATTATTTGTAGCTGTTTCTAGGTTATCGTAAGTTTTTAATGTTAAGTTCTTTATTGTTTCAAAACTGTCAGATGGTATAGCCGAACTGTTTAAATCTTCAATATCTTTGCCTAATAAAGTTATTTGGTTTTTAGTGTTTTCTACTAAAACATTATAATCAGTGACATCTTTATCCGTTAACTTAGGATCTTTTTCTTTAAATCTTTTTTGATAGTCGTTTATAATGCCAACAGATTTATCTACGTCTTGATTTCTAGCTACAATATCAGATGTTTTATTTCTATACTCTTTATCTAGTTGTTTTTCTTTTATTTCTAGATCTTTGTACAACCGCTCTCTATTATTGTAGTAATCTATTTGTTGTTCAGTACCAAAGTTTTTATATGCTTGATCAACTACAAAACTCCAATAATTACTTTTTTTGGATTCTTTTTCTCTTTTTGTAAGGTCTTGATCATATAAGTTTCTAGCTCCTTTAATAAGTTTAACTACTTGTCCAATTGGTGAATTTTGAGTTATACTTTCCACAAAACTACTTAAGTTTTCAGTTCTATTAACACCATATTTAGATTCAAAATCTTCTAAAACGCTTTCAACTTGAGATTCTTTCCACTGATCTTCTTTACCTTTAACATATATATTTACAGCTTCTTTTTTTACGTTATTTTCATTTATTTTTATTTGTTTATCAGATGGTAAAGACTTGTTTTTTCTTAAAATCTCTTTAGTTGCCAGATCAGTGTACTCTTGCCAAGGATAAGAAGTTTCACCTGTAAAAAAATCCGACACAGAGGAAACTATACCTTCTTTAGGTTGTTGAGCCTCTATTGACCATTGATTATTCTGATTTTCAGAAGACGATTGAGTAATTATGTCAGATATTTCATTAGTATAACCTTTAAATTTCATATCTTCTTCAGGCATGTCTTGGTATAAAGGTTTTTCATCTACTACGTCAACAGTGTTATCTTCTAAAATATTTAAATCATATACACTTTTAATGTTTGTTAATTTTTCATTATCTAAATTACCAGCATCATACTTTTCATATAAATCATTTATCAAAGTATCATAATCCGCTTCATAAGTGTTTTTTATTTTACTTATTTTATCTAAAGAAATATCTTCGTTATTTTTATTTTTGTAAAAGTCTATTAAAAACTTGTCTATAGTATCAGCCATTACAATGAATCAGATTTTTTTACTTTATCTTTGTTTTTAAGTTTTTCTTTATTAGTATCTTGCTGTTTTTGTATAGTAGCAAAACTTATTTTTCCTAAGTCTATATTTTTATACATGTCATCTAATGGGTTTTTCTCTATGTTATCTAATATTTTAGAAATTATATTATATATCTCCCTATTACTACCTGTGTCTACCTCATCAATAGGTTTGACACCGTCTATTTCATAATCATCTGGTAGCTTATTTATTAGCTTCATTACCTCTACACCTGTTGGGCTTGTTTTGTCAAAAGTACTACCCTGCGTACCGACTGTAATTATTTTTTCAAACTGTGAATTAAAAGCTTTGTTAACCTCAACAGCTTGAGACTTAGCTTTGTCTAGTCTTTCTTTTTCATCAATCAAGCCTTGATCTGTTTTCTCTATAGAAGATATAACTTCATTAAAACTAGCTTTTTCCTTAGCTGAAAGATCTGATTTCCTTAATAACAACCTAAGAACTTGAACTTTCCCAGATGGTGATCTCCAATTTTTAATATCAATAGATTTTGCAGGTTGTTCTACAACATTACCTTCAGGGTTAGGTATGTTTCCTAAAGCGTCTAAAGCTTCTTGATCTATAACAGAACCATCATCACCTATCACTTTTATGCCTTCTAATCCTTCCCTAGAGTTTATTTCTTCAGCTTGCTTTTTAGTATAAGCTCTATACTTTTTAGGTTTAGTTTCAATTATTTTTAAATCCTTACCGTCGAAATTAATGTCTTTCACTGGTATTTTACCTACAAGTTCTTTCTGTATTATATCCTTTATAACTTCTTCACCACCGGTAGGAGAGTTTATAGCCGCTGTAATATCTTTTTCCAATCTGGAAACTAAAGAAGCTCCGGAGCTAGGTATTTGACTGGCTTTTTCAGCTTGTTCCTGTTTTATTTTTTCAGCCCTTAAGTCATCAAGTCTTTTTTTCTCAGCAAGATTCAGTTTACTTCTTGAAATGTCTATCTGTTCGCCACGTTGCCTTATAGCCTCTTCTTGCGCTTTAGTTAAGTAATCTTGTTTTTGGTTTATTTTACTTGTTGCACCAGCGAATCTTTGTTTAACTAAATAATCTACTATAGCTTCTTTAGTATCAGACCCGTGCTTTTTAACATCATAAACTTCTTCACCAGTTATAAACCTTTGAAAATTAGACTCGTTGACTAAAGCTTGTAGTTCTGCATTTTCTTCAGAATTTAATCTTCTTCTGTATTCTTCCTTCGCCTCTTCAAATTTTACTATTTCTTCAGATGTTATAGTATTCGCTTCTTTTGTTTCTATATTTTGTATAGTTTTTAAATTTGACAAGTTTTCATAAGCCTTTGCATCAACAGATTTTAATTCTTCTGTATAATCATCAGCTTTAGGAAGCAATTCATAACCCTTGTTCCTAAGATTCATGTATTCAGTTCCGTTAAAAAGCTCTTCACCATCTAAGGTTATTATTATTTTGTTACCTTTAAACTTATAACCCATACGATCTGGATTTTCTAACAATTCTCTATATTTCTGTCTTTTTTCTTTATCTTCACCTGCAAAAGAAGATCTAAGTATTGTTTTGTTTTTTTCTTGAGGACTTAACTTTGAAAAACTTTCCATAGACTCATCTAGTAATCCAGTAACTGTAGTAATATCACCTAGAACTTTTTGAGTGTCTTGGTAGTACTTATCGTATTCAGACATGTCCCCACCAAAAGATTTTAGCTTCATGTTATAAGCTTCATCCACTCTGTTAGAAAACTCTTCTAACATGCTGTTAATAGGTTTTTTCTCGTCTATGTCTTCTAACTGATCTATTAAATCCTGTTGCTTTCTTTTTTCGTCTAAGGCTTCTTTTTGAAATTTGTTTACTAAAGCTAATTTATCTCTACCTGCTTTCTCTACAGAGCTTAAACCCTTAGATATTTCACCTGCTAAATCTACACCTACTACGGCGCCTGGTCTTGAAAAAGTTCCCATAATTAATTATTTGTTACTGTTGCTGGAGTATAATTACCTGTTAAAGCTTGGTAATCTTTACCAGCTTGTCTTATTATGTTAGGATCTTCAGATATATCCTCTATATCACTAAGATCTAAGCTAGAAAATGCTTCATCGTCTGTCATAGATCCTATCTTACTAAAACTATCATTAATATTGCTCAAACTAGATTCATTAACTCCTCCAGATCCTATAGAACTTGGATCTAACGCGCTTAACTTAGGTTGTATTAAACCACTCATTAAGCCTTTACCAGCTTTTGTTAATGCTCCAACACCGCTAGTCATGCTTTTTTCTCTTCTAGCACCTTCTAAATCAGCCATACCTTGCAACCTATCTAATTCAGCCGTTTCTCTAGTCTCTTGCATTTTAGTAACATTTTGTTGGCCCTGAGCCCTATATAGGTCCACTTGTAATTGACCTTGAGCTTTTAGTTTTTCGTTTTGAGCCTCTTGTCTTTCTATATCTGCAGAAACGTTTTGTTTAGATTTTAAAGCCGCTTGAGCTAAAGCTGTAGCACCACCAGCTGACTTTCCAGTTGCTCTTAAAGTGTCTAACGTATTAGCTAAAGCTATATCAGATTGCTCAGCTTGCATTTTAGCTGCTTGAGTAGCGACTGATAAATTAGCATATGGATTTTCTATACCAGCGAAAGGATTTACAAGTTCTTGTCTTTTAAAATTTTGTATATCAGTTAAATAACCTTCTTGTTTATTTTTAGCTTTGTTAGCTTGTGCCAAACCTATAATACCAGGTACTAACTGCGCTGCTGCACTTGCAAAATTCTGCTTAGCGTCAGGAGTAAAGTTTTCAATTAATTTTCCCATAATATTGTTTTATCTTGGTGACACTGCAAATTCTGTTGAAACAGCAAACAACTCTTTAGTACCACCTTGATTAGTAGTTGTATCTGTTGACATTGTAACTATAGAAAAGAAACCTTTTATACCTGTTATAGAGTTTCCAAAATTAACTTCACCTGGTGATGCAGGAGAATTATTAATTAAATTAGCTACGTATTTATTATCTTTTCTATTAAATCCTATTCTATAAGGTATACCACCTTCTATATATAAACCTTCTTGATAACTTTTAACTGGATTAGTAGTATCTCTTATTTCTTCACTCGCCACAGGTAATATGTCACCTGTTACGTCAGAAACAAAACTATCTATTTGCCACCCATCACTTCCTTCGTAAGCAACTGTTTTAAAGTTTTTACTTAAACCAGGATTTGCATTAAATACAAAGGTTATATTTGAAGGATATTGTACACCATAAAAGTTATTAGTATCTACACCATTATCATAATGCTTGTATAAAACACCATATTTGGTTGTAAACATATTATTTTTCATACTTAGTACAGTACCTGGTCTATAAGTGTAAAAGGTAGTCCATCCTTGTACTGTTTCATCAAAAGTTAACGTACTATAGTAATCACTTGTCTCATCTAATGTTTTACTACCTGAGTGTTTCTGTAATGAAACAATATAGTTATCTTTATAATTATCAAAACCACCTTCTATCTTATCTTTTTCATAATAGAAAAACCTAACATAAGGATTTAGGTTTGCGCCAAAAATGGAAACACCACTTAAACTTATATACACTGTTTTTTCACTATTATAAGTACCTATACCATCTATGAAGCTACTAGTATTAACCCATTGACCATCAGGATAATTAAGGTTTATTTGCATCCTAGAACCTATTACAATATCATCAGTATCTAAACCTGCTTGATTTATAGCTGCAGTATCTAAACTCAACCAAGGGCCTAATGGAGATGAAGTTGAAGTTGTAATTCCTGATTCTAAAGGTTGCGATGGACCTTGTTCTATTAAACCAGTTGTTGAATCATATTTAACTGGAAAAGCCGGTGAATACACTTGAGTCCTGTCAGATATTTTAGAAAGTTCATCTCTAAAATAATCTTTCATACCATATTGTGATATCTCAGTTATACCATCTCTTGATAATCTTAATATAGCATTTCTGTCTCTGTCAGAAAAGTATCTTCTAAAACCAAAAGATGCAAAAGACTCTGGGTTTCTACTTATACCGTAGTCACCAGTATATGGAGTAACTTGACCAATAACAACATTTGAGGTTGTGTTAAGCGCTGTTCCCTCAGCTGAGTAAATAGCATCTTTATCTATCAATGCTTGGCTAACTTTATTTTCTTGAAATATAGTTAAATTATTATCTAAGGCGTATAAATGCTGTATAGATCCATTATGTGGATCAACGGTTTTAGTTATGTCCTCAGCTATTGAAAAAACGTTAGTGTTGTTAATGTTTGTTCTAGTATTGTAAACTCCTGAATATACTAAGCTGCTAGGTCTATACCTAACATCGTTAGACTCTTCTTTTAAGTAAGCTCTAACACCTAAATCAACTTGTGTATTATTAAAGCCACCTCTTATTCTAGACTCTTCTATAACCCATTTAGAACCTTCAGTTGCGCTATAGTCAGATACATTAGTTAAATTAACGTTTGATCTCCAACTATCTGGATTGTAGCCTATACTAGCGTCAGGTTTAGGCCAATTAGGCCATTTGTTGTAGCTATTTCTTTTAAAAGGTATACCTGGAAAAACTTTACAAAAGTCTTTTAAAGTATCCTCTTTGTTGCTTATTAAAGGTGTCGTAACCTGTTTTAACCAAAACGAATTGTAATATTTTACTTCTAACCTATACGCCATTTTATTTTAATTATTTGCTAAAACTACTCTAATCTGGTAATCGTCTATGTCACTACCAACACCACCGTTAGCATCTATAGCCCTAATAAATACTCTAAAAACTAAAGCCCTAACCTTACTACTAGCACCACTAGATTTTGGAGGTATGTCACTTGTTGATATATTACTGTCGGTTTTAAATAAAATTCTTCGTCCTTCTAATATGAAGTTATTTCTAAAATCTCTTGGCATTGGCGCAAAACTACGTGTAGAACCTATACATCCTGTGCTCTTAGTTAAATCACAAGCTTCTTGTGACACGCTACTTATAACATAATTTAACTCAGTTAACCTGTCATCTTCTTGACCCTGTGGAAGTGAAGTGTCGTCTACTTCGTTAACGCCTGTAAAAGAAGTTACAGAACCATTAGATGTTTTATTTATAAAACCTACAAGTCTTTCTCTACCAATATCATTAAAGTATTTTCTACTTATAGTGATAAATCTTCTATCACCTTCTGAGACAGGACATATTAAACCATTCCCTACAGCACTGCTCCCCCAATCTTTAGCTTTTTTACTACCCATATTTATGCGGTCTATAATAGGTGGTATATTTGTTAATTTTAAATTTATATTAGGTATTTCTATACCAGTTGCATCAGTGTCAGACGTTGCTTTTATAGTTACATTATAATTATCCTTTTGATCTGAATCACTTTTATAAACCATTACCTCTTTTCTATAAAAAGCCCATTGAGCTTGTTGAGATGTTCCTTGCGGAGGCACAGCATCAACTATATCAAATGGAAACTCAGTGATGTCAGTACCATTGTTACCAACAGAATTTTTAACCTCCTTAATCACAACTTCTATACTAGAGTCAGCCATTGGTAATCCATTGCTACCAGTAACTTGAAAAACGTTTGTTATTAACTCGCTTGTGCCAGTTTTAAGGCTTTCGATCATACCCGTAGACTGTATAGGTGTGACTCCAGACATTGTTACTAAAGATTGGTCAGTATCAATACCATTATTAAAGTCTAAAACAGTTCCGCTAGTCGACGTCTCATAGTATATATCTAACTGTGATTTAACCGGTTTTGTTTCAAAAATAGTTAACTCTTTTGAAAAAACATAGTTAGAAGCTCCTTGTTGATCAGCTGTAGCACCAATTCTTTTATCTATTTTTAAAGTAGCTATTAATGGATTTTTATTATTATCTAAAAAGAAAGGGTCTATATCGCCCTTACTACCTGGATATATAAATGTAGGGTTTGGGTATTGAGATCTTGGAGTAGCGCTTGTGCTAGGATCCATATTTAAGTAGTGTAAATTTACGTTTTTATACTTAGTCCAGTCACCCATTTCACCGAACGGTCTAACGCTATTAACCTCTTGTTTACCTACATTAAGCGTTTGTTGGCTTAAACCAGGAACGGAGCTAGATACATTCCTATTGTTAACTCTATTATAAAGAACCACGCTTGAAGAATATACAGTATCAGAAGGACCAACCTCGTTTAAGTCTCTAGGAATTTTATTTATATTATCGTTAAATAAAGCTATGTGAGCGACTTTGTTTTCACCTGAATAAGCTAAAGGGGTTACTGTTCTAGAATCTGACCCTCCTGAAGGGTAATCACCCTTGCTATAACCTGTAAATACAACATTACCGGTTAAAGAACCAGGAACGTATATGTTGTAGTAATCTTGCTCTTGTTGTTTTACCACTACTTTATAAGTATACCAACCTAGTGGATTAGAGTCTTCATCCCATGCTCCAGAATAATTAGAAGAGCTAGTGGTTTTTATTTTTTCATTAAAAACTATATATAATGAATTTCCTGGCCAAGAAAGTGGATCTACACCACCGTTAGTGTAAGGACTGAAATAAGTTGAATTAAACTCTGTTGAAGAACTGTTAGCACTGTTAACTATAACATTTGAAGACCTACCATACCTGTCTTGTAGTACTATACCAGCTTGATATGTTCTACCCTGTTTCAAAGTGTGGTTTAGTAATTCTTGATTGTACTTAAGGCCCGTATCAGAACCTTTATCTATTTGCCTTACTTCATAATCTAAAGATGAAGGAGTTGACTTATTTTGTAAAAAATTACCATATACCACTCTGTTTCCTACAACCTCTTGAGTTTTAGCTCTTATAGGTACTATATCGCTAACTCTTACTATCTCTTTTTCAGGTAATACTTTTATAGGTTTTTGTGACTTATAATTATAAAAGTACTTAGTATCTAACTCTGTTATTTTAAATTCCGCTTGACCTACTTTTACTATATCATTTATTCTATAACCCTCACCTTGCGAAGATACACCCACAGGCCCCGATTGATTATTTATTACTCCACTAACTGTTCCGTTAGCGTTAACACTTATAGCTATTCTCATGTTAGAACCACTGCCTCCAGTGACGTTAGTATAGCCGCTACTTCCTTGACTAAGTCCAGTGTCCCCGTTCTTTGTTAACTCTATTTTATAAGGCAAACCTTCTTTTAAACCCTCTACGTCTATGTCAGATATCACTTTTAAAGATTGTTCGTCTGAAGCTTTATAAAGCAGTTGTAATTCGTTTACATGTAGTTTATTTAACAGTTCGTTTGGTTGATAAGGAAGATCTAAAACAAGGCCAGCGGTTGTTATTTGATTCTCCATAAAATCAACTATACTTGACTCAGCGGTAGCTTCGTCATCGTCACCTATAAAGTAACCATAGTTTTTAGGTACAAAAGCATGTTGAGAAAAAGGAGCTGTTAATGAGTATTCTCCATCATCGTATTTAAATCTATAACTAAACCTAACAAACTTTTCTCTTAATAAATCTTTGTCGCCTTTGAAGTCTATATTATAATCTGGATTAGCTATACTAAATTGATAAACTAACTTGTCAGTGGTTTTCCAACCTAAAGTTGTTGGTATATCTGTTATTAAACTTCCACCAGAGGTTTTTAGTCTTATTTTATTATCAAAACAATCGTATACAAAAGCTTCGCTACCATTTGGATCACTGGTTATTGTAACCTTACATTTTGGATTAAATTCTTCCATGTCTTGAGCTACAGCACTGTTTAAGAAATCAGATATTTTTAAATTGTTTCCGCTATTATCTTTACCAACTATAGAGTTAAATTCTAAAATACTATTAGTGGATGTATCCACATCTTGAACTACTGATCCAGGAGCTAAAACGAATGGTGGTAAAAACTCGTCAACTTCATTTTTCAAAGTTGTTTCTGGAGTTGCACCTCCCCAAGGACCTGGTGAGTTTGTGTCTTTTATAAAACTAATAGATGTATATGGAGCGTACTTAGCTACTGATATATGATCTTCATGAGTATAATAACCCTTGTTAGTATCTGATTGATAAGGATTAGCTATAGCTGTTTTAATATTTATTTTTCTAGGTTGATTCCTATCGTCTGTCCAAAATAATAAATCTTCTATTATATTAACACCTAATATAGGGTGAACAGTTGAAAAGTTTAAAAAACTACCTGAAACTAAAACCCTGCTTCCAACATTGTATGAATTAACATCTATAGCATCACCATCAACCTGCGCGTAACATATATAGTGATTTCCACCACTTTTAACCCAGTTTTTATCTCCTTTTATGTCTCTAAAAGCCCCACCTGGTTTAGCTGTACTACCTAGTTCACCACTAAAGTTTGTTATAAAAAAGAATATTCTATTGTTAGCAGTGTCAACACAGTGACCTATAATCTCCAAGTTATGACCAGTTAACCCAAAATCTGCAATTTTTATATTACCTCTAATGTTTTCTAAAGCACCAACATCAGAACCCTCAGAAGTACTAACGCTTACGTTTTCAGCGTTTCTATACTCACCATTAGGTATTATTCTTGAGTCTAAGTCTTTATTCATCTTAGACCTCAGGAAAGTATTTTTAATCTCTGGCATAATTAATGTTTAATCCATTTACCTTTGTTTCTAAACACTTGTGATATCTCTTCTATCTTAACGTTACTTAATCTTATTTTAGCTGTTCTAAGAGCACTAGAACGCTCTCTCTTGTACCTATTTATTATATATTCAGGTACATTCATTCTGCTAGATAATATTCCGTGAGCTATATGCATGTACATAGCTTGTTCAGCCATTTTAGGTATACATTCATTATCACAATCAGATAAACCATCTGAAATATATTCAAGTATTATTAGTTTGTTTACTAAGTCACTTGAGAAAGAAAAAGTACCAAGTCTTTCATTTATAGTAAACTTACCATTTACTTGTGCTTCTTCAGGTTGTAAACCATATCTTTGACCTAATAAAAATTCTTTTCTAGGATATCTATAATCATCTGGTGATAAATTATTTATATCTGTTTGACTGGCCCAACGATCTTCAGTTATAGATTGTTCAGCATAATTGTTTTCACCAAAAAAGTTTTGTGACGGAATACCATCTTCATCTTGAATAGGTAATTGGTTAGGGTTGCTAGTAACTCTAGTTGGATATATAATATGTTTAGCACCAGCATCATCTATCCAAGAACATTTAACATAGTTAACATAATCTTGAGGTAGCGGTAATGATAAGCTAGGAGGTATTGTAAGTTCTTGGGATCTAATAGATTTTAATGTATCGTAAGAAAACTCTTGTAAACCTCTCTTAGCGTGGAACATTACGTCAGTTCTTTTAACGCTTGATATTAATTTACCAACACCTACATAACCAACTATAAAATTGTTAACGATGTCATCCATGCAAACAGAAGAGTAATCTCCATAGTTAGTATCTACAGCACTTTGTTTAAGTTGTATGTAGAAATGACCAGAGTATAAACCTTGTTTAAAACTACTTATTATACTTTCTTTTATTGTATTTTTCTCTTGAGTACTTATGTTAAGATTATTAATTTTTTGCTCTAATACATCTCTATAATATCTTATTAAAAACTCAACAACATCTCTATTGCCGTTACTAAATCTTAAACCTAAAGATCTAGTGTTATTCGTTATATTAGCGGCTACAAACGAAAAATTTTCAGGTAAAGCAATCCATTCACCTAAAATAGTTTCAATATCAATAGTGTTTTGAGAATCACCATCTGACTTTCTACCCGTACTACTAGATCCTCTATCAACAACTTGTTCAGTATATATAGTTTGATAATATATAGTGTAGTTAGAGTAATCAGCTATAGGATTTGTATAACTATAAGGACCATAAGCACTTTCAGGATTAGTATCAAAATTCCAAGAATCTATAAATTTATAAGATATATTACCTTGTTCTCTTGGCGTTTCACTGTTGTCAATTTTCCAACCCTTAGATGTTAAAACAGATGACCTACCAATGTATTGCTGCCCTGAATAATATTGAGCGTTAGTTTCGTTTAATAGTCCCATTTATTTAAGATTTTTCGTTAACTTCTTCTTGTTGAATTTTTTGTGCAGCTACTTGTATTATAGAAGGATCACGTATAACAATACCAGAATATAGCAATATGTTAAGTATAACTTCTGTTTGTTCTGAATTGTGTAATTCAAAATCATTGTAACCTTGAGTACTATTTATGTTTAAATCAGTAGCTTGTATTTGTAATCTAAAAGCGTTTGATGGAAAACCTGGTATTTGAAAGGTTAAGTTATCACCAACTTGATAACCAGAACCAGATGTTATGACGTCTATACTTGTCAAACTACCGTTAGTTATAGTATAATTAAAAGTGGCTCCAGATCCATCGGTTCCAGAATCTAAATGTGTTTGATTAGTAAAACTATCATTTATAGAACCTAATCCTTCAGTGGTTAGAGAATTTATTATACTACCTAAAGATACACCTTCTGAGTTGTAGACAAAGTCTGTAAAAATGTATTGTCCTAACTCTCCTAATTTATAACCCCACCTAATGTCAGAAGGTTTTTTAAGATACTGTACTTTTATTTTATCTAAAAAAGTAGGGTTACCCACAGGGTCAATTGACAACTCTGGATAAAAAGTTATATTGTTATTTTCGTATATGTATATTGGGTTTTTAATAGTTGGTGCCGTAAGAGGAGATCTTCTTATATTGTATAGTTCAGCTCTACCAACTCTTTGGAATTCTACAGGTAATGATCTAGAGCTACCAAATGGAGTATACTTCTCGTAAGTCATTGAACCTAATCTATATAGATCAGTTGGTAATGCAAATGTATTACTTTTCCAAGCTATTTCTTTTTCAGTTTTAAATTCTGCAATTTTTTCATCTGTAATGGCTATTCGATCAGAATATTCCATATCACTTTGTTGTATACGAACTTGTTGGTTTAGATCCTCGAAGTATCTTTCAAATATTTTTCTTTGAACTTGAGTGCCAATCTTGTTAAATTCATCTGGCGTCATATAACCACGCTGTTCGTTGTTTAATATAAGTAATACTGTTTTATATACTGTATCTACGTTTATTGCCATTTTAATATTTTTAAAAAAAAGGGTGGCGTTAAAACCACCCTAATTTATTATCACTTGTTATTTTAGCTTTTTATCTATTGTTTTGTAAACCTCAACACCTTCATCTGTTTTAAACCAAGCAGCTAATGCTGAATATGGGTTTTCATCAAATGGTACGTTCATTAGTTTACGGCCATTGCTAGCCCAAGAGAAAGTTCTTTGATCTTGA
>Ga0209337_1001571_pt1 | contig 17253 bp, 7 predicted proteins | sample LinPmetageLP53_FD_184044 | JGI IMG/M metagenome (GOLD analysis project Ga0209337, IMG submission 184044) | Marine viral communities from the Pacific Ocean - LP-53 (SPAdes) (version 2) | ecosystem: Environmental > Aquatic > Marine > Oceanic | place: Pacific Ocean | collected 2010-02-08 | reverse complement strand
ACGTTAGCATCTGGATTTGCTATTGTTACTATAGTTCTTGCCGTACCGACATTGGTTCCCGTGACAGAGTCTCCGACCTGTAGTTTTAAACTAGCAGCCGTTACGGCTAGGGTTATAGTTACAGTACTCACGCTACTAACATCACCATTAACAGTATAAGAAAGTGGTGTTGAAATATTAAAGTAACTATTGTTAGTTGTAGATAATAACGGAAAATCTGTTGGGTTAAATATCGTTGGGTGTGATAGCGGGGTTTTATTAAGAAAACTTAACAGAGTCGCTGTTGTAGCCGCTACACCATAAGTAGCTGGTGTTACACCTATTGTAAAATCAACTTCACCAAATTGGTTTAAAGTTATAACGTACGGATCTGTACTGGTGCCATCAGGCGTTGTTTTAGTTTCTCCTGTTGGAGTTATTGTTGTGGTTAGATACTTAGCTAAGGCAGCTTTTTCATTGTAAGCAGGGACTGTTATTACGTGATCGTTTGATCTAGTCGTAACAGTTGGTGAGCCTAGGTTTATTGTTTGTTCACTTAATTTAGTTAAAGCCCTAGTAAACGTATCTGACGTAAAGTCATAAGACAAGCCGTTATCATCCATAACTAGTACATCATAAGTAGCGCCTGGTGAACCAAGCACATTTAATGATAGATCTATATCTCTAGACGGTAGTATGCTTTGGTTTTGATAACCATCATACCTAGCTTTATTAATACTGACAATAGGTGTTGTAAAAGCTCTTGGAGCGACTGTTGTCATTGTTATAGAGTTACCGTCAGACAAAGGCACCGCTGAATCACCCATATCATAATAAAAATCTATTTGATAGTAAGTAATTTCACCAAGCTTAGCGCTAGCTGTTTGATCGTCTGTAGTCGTTCCATATTTAATAGACGAAACTTGAGAACTCCATCTAGATGGATCAGGTGAAGTAATTTTATGTTGAGGTAAGCTAGAATAATAACCCTCGTCATTAATTGAAGAGTTTATAATATAGCTTACAACTAACCTTTGAGAGCCCGTAGGTATATCTAAAAAAAACTCATTGTTTACCGCTGCGCCCTCATCACTAGTTGAGCTAGAAACTAGTGTTACTCCTGATGCTTCTATAAATCTACCTGCACTTGCACCTATTGCGTTAGCTGATGTTGTAAAAGAAAGTCTAGGTTTAGCAAATGGTAGTGCTCTTCCATCTATATCTACCTCAATAACATCAGAACTTCCTGGCATAGTATACCACTGAGCTAAAGTTACTGTTGCAACAACTAAATTACCAAGAGCATAAGCCGTTGTTGTATCTGCAAAACTTACAGAGGTAACTTCTATAGGTAAAGTTGATCCAATACTAAAGTCAGTTGCCTGTAAAGTAAAGCCTGTGTCTGGTGTTATTACAATATCATAAGTAAGAGGTATTGTACCAGCGCCGACGTTATCGCCTTGAAATTCAAGTGTTGTTGGTGTTGTTGTTGTGTAGTTGTTTGCCATTTTTATTTAATCTATGTCGCCAACATCTTGGACTGTTAATTTGTTTAATGCTGCCGGTTCACTAACTGTTACGGAGATAGCAGATAACCTACCTATACCTTGTGTGGAAAATTGGCTTACATCAAGATTAGCTAAGTTATTAACTTTGTTACCTCTTATAAAATTAAACCATTTTCCTTCTTTTTCTTTAAATTCAGGTATTTGACCTGTTTCCAAATCTGTTTCTATTGACTCCGCAAACCACCCTGCTTGAGCTATGTTGTTGTAGTATTCTTCATCTGTTAAGTTAATGTCAATTTTAGATTGACTACCCTCATAACTTAAAGAACTAAAGCTTTTAACAGAACTTGGCATATCATTAAACAACACGCAAAGAGTAGACGTGTATTGAACCCCGTAGAAATTGTTTCTAGTTTCATTATCGTAGTGTTGGTATAACTCTCCACTTGAAAAAGTAAAATACTTGTCATTAATACTAATACCAGTTTGCTGCAACCAAGATTTAAAACTAGACCAACCTTTTGAATCTTCACTAAAACTAGCTGTAATTTCAGTATAACCTAAATTGCTAGAATTTGCACTTGAATTTACAACCGAAGGTCCACCACCACTAACATCACAACCACTAGTTGAATACCAGAAGTAATAACTATCGATGTTACCCCCATGTAATCCTGAAAAATAAGTTAAATCTAATTCATATCTAGTTCCAGTAAAGTTTATTGAGTTTACTTTAAATGTTACTATTGGAGCGCCAGTGTTAACGTATGTACCTGGCATATCACCTCTACCCTGATCACCTCCAGCTTGTATTTGAGCGTGTAAATATACATCTCCATTAGGACAGTCGTTAAGCGCGTCGATTAAAGCGTTCATTCTAGCGGCTATAGCTGCGCTGTACCAATCCATCGCGGGTAAATGTATTTGAGTAACGTTTGGAGCATAACCACCACCAGAACCACCTGATGAAGGGTTGTTATTAACGTCGTATTGACCAAAAGCTTGGACAGGGTTTCCGTTTAGATTATTAAACGTGGTGCTTGTATTACCAATAACACCATGAGCGTAAGGAGGACTTGTGCCTACTGCAAAGGGACCAGTTCCGTCTCCCTCAGTGCCCGGGTTACCACCCCCATCAAACGGAATATAACCTATGATATTTGCATCGGCAAAGCTTATATAACTATTTCCACTACCAGTTGATACTGTTGGTGTTACTGTTATAGCCGCATTAGAAGTTGCCGCTCTCATTGTTAGATTATAAAGCCTTTTGTTTTCGTCGTAGCTACCAAGTAGGTTTATATTTGTTGCTCTAAGCACGTCTTTAAAGTGATCTCTCATGCCTAAATCAGATATAGGTGTTAAACCATTTTGAGATAATCTTAAAACAACTCCTCTAGATTTATCAGTAAAATACATTCTATATTGATCAACCGCAAACGATTCTGGGTGTGTAGAAATACCGTAATCACCAGCATAAGGAGTTGCTGCACCTAACACGTTACTTGTTGCTGTAACGTTTGAGTTTCCATCAGCATTAAACAACGCATCTTTGTTAGCTAAAACACCTATAATTCTATCCTCACAAAACGTTACTAAGTTAGTATCTTTTGAGTGTAACTTTTGAATACTACCGTATGTTGGGTTTATATCTTTTGTTATCTTCTCAGCTTGTATAAACTGGTTTAGATTATTAACACCACTAGTGGAGTTAAATATACCAGAATATATTAAACCTGATTTTCTATGTTCTTCTTTATATTGCTCAGCAAGTACAGTAGATACCTTAGGGCCTTTATCTATTGTAACTGTGTTGTAATCATCTCTAATTCTATTAGACTCAACACCGTTATTGAAAGAAAAACAATTATAATACTCTAGAGCGTTGTAAGATGTGTGTCTCCCTGTGTTGTAAAACTTGTTTTTGTAAGTGTCAAACTCTTTGACTATAGGTAAAGCCGCGCTTGCTTCGTTGTAAAGATCAATATCAACATTTTCTTTTGGTTCAGTTTCCCATATAGCAGGGTTGTCACTTGTATAACTATCATCAGCTGCAAATTCTTCCACAAACTCTATAGTTCTTTTGCGACTGTTAGTGTTTCTATCGGCTCTCCAATCATCTAACCAAGCTTGCCCATCGTTAGGTGCGTTGTTATCGAATGGGTCGTAGTCCGTGCATGGTGTTCCAACGGCATCCAAAACGGTACCACCCTGCCCTATTTTTGGAGTAAACTCTACTCTAATTTTTACCCTGTGATTTGAAGCGTCTTTATAATACGTTGACCCGGATTTTGCAATATAATTTTCAAGAGAATGTTCTCTTGAGCCAGTAATTCTGTATATAGTTGTATCTCCTTTGAATCTAAAAAGCGTGCCCGCTGTTTTAAATTTTATTCTAACTCCTTTTTTCTGTGCTGACGCCGCGGAACCTTGGATAGTCCAAAGATCCTTACCTTCCATTACATTATGAAAAGATATATCAAGAGAAGCTTTTGTTTCAGAGGGATTGACCCAACTTTGGTTACTTGTTTTATAACCCTTCCCAGTCTCAAACCCACTCGGGGCAGATGATGGAAGATGGACCCCTTCAGACCTGCACCAATCAACAAAATAGTGATGACCAGGTATACCGCCTCCATTGTTTCTCCAAAAATCTCTTGTGAAATCACTATCAGGAGGACCTTTGGTATCTCTGTTAGCAACTGGAATTTGATCTACTGTTGTGAATGTTCTGTCTACAGCTCTTGCAGTTATATTTTCAAGAAAAGTACCGTCTTTATGTATTTTAACAAAAAATCTACCACTAAATTCAGGTAAATTTTTAACTTCCTTTTTAGCGAGTTCAATAGAAACGCCGCCAACATAATTACCCGAGCTAGTGTTATCATCAGTGGTAAATGCAACATCAACTCCAAATGGTTTTGATACTGTAACCCGCTTGTTGCTACCAGCGGTTGTTATAGAAACAACATCATACCATCTTGATTTATTTGTTGCGTTTGACACTCTCATTACCCTTTCGTTACCAGCATCTAAAGCATCTTCCAAACTTGTGTTTGTAAACAAACCTCCTGCAATATCAGTAAACTGACCGTCTATTTTCGCGAAGTTTGTTGAGCTTGACGCTACTATTCCAAAAGAATCCATTTTTGTTTTTACAAACAACGGCGCTTCATTTGATATAGCTAGTATTTTGTATCTAGCTTCTTCACGAACAAACGTATCGTTGTCGTGTTGTTTTTTAAGTATTAAAAATGTTTCTTCATCTACCTTGTTTCTTTCTGAAGAAGGGAATGACAGCCAAATATTACCATCTTCAGCGCTATAGAATCTATCCATAGCAAGATTGTAATATTCGTTAGCATTTTCTTTGATGTAAAATTTAAAGTGAGTTGCCCAGTCTGGAAATGTCGAGTGGTTTGGGTCTAGTTTTATTCGTAAAGAGTTGTATTCGTTTGCGTAAGATTTTGGTATACGCTTAACAGCATTGTCATGAGTCTGTATTGGTGTTTGTCTACCAAACTCGTCTGCATAAACCACCCCAACCTGATAATCTCTTAAAGACTTTAGTGATCTTTCTGGCTTTGTTACTTCTTTTTTAACAGCATTTAATGAATCCCACGGATCTATAGTGCTACCGTTTGATGGGTGTATTAAAGCTGTTCTATCATCATAACGAACGCTACTTCTAATATTACTTCTAGTATGTATTTTTGTTAAAAATGATACTTTAGTTAACTCGTTGTTAACGTCAGTTAGATTATAGTTTTGAATATAATTTCCATAAACCACTCTGTTGCCTGTGATTTCTTGTGCTAAAGCAGATTTAGGTACATTATCATAGGGTCTCAACAGTTGATTTGAAGGCACTGTAGCATAAATCATATCTGTTTTAACCTGCAGCGAGCCTGTTGGATCAGTTAAAAATACAGCTGGTTTTTCAGCTATGTTTCTACTAAAAGTAGTAGTGTTACCAGCGGTAAGCCAAGTACCTGCGGAACCTGTAACAGCAACACCTCCAACTGTTATTGATATTTGAGATACTGTTTGGGTTTGACTACCAACAGTGATATTGGTGTTTTGCATTCCAGACACCACAAGTGTTCCAACGCCTATGTTACCAGCATTGCCTAACTCTATAGTATCACCAACTTTTAAATTTATATCACTGAAGCGATCTTCTAGAGTGTAAAAATCCCCAGTATTCCCACCTGTCAAAGCAGATACTCCAACCAATTGAGAGGAAGTGTTTAGCGTATTTGGAATTTCTTGAGGTGCGCCGCCGTTCATAATCTTACCAAACCAAGCGTTAGCGCTATTTACACTATAGCTATCCGTGCCTAAGTAATCTACTCTTTTACTAGGTGCTTTAATAGTGTCTACAGTATAAACGTTTGGAGAATTTGATTCCTTATATAATATATCGACCTCAACAACATCTAAAGGCATTGTTGTTGGTTTAAAACCAGATAAAACTAAATACCTTAAATTATTTGTCATACCAAGATTATAACCTTTCTTAGGTAAATAATCAAACTCATCTGGTAAAAAAGCTACTTCAGAAAAAGTAGAATAGCAAGAATATTCACCATCTTCATACCTCCACCTGTAAGCAAACCTAGGAAATTTAAACTCAAATAAAGGATCATCTTGCTGTAATCTTACCCTAAAGTCTCTATATGGTTTTATTAATATAGGTGATATTGATTGTATTGAAAACGTAAACGTAGTACCGTCAGGTGACACAGATTCTACTATTAAAATAGCTATAGGCTCGTCCTGGAAGCCGGCATCATCATCTTCAGCAAACCACTCAACAGCATTACCAATTTCCCAATCCATGGAGGGATTAAATGCTAATGAGTTAGTTGTGTCTCCATTGGATAATCTATCACCAGTGGTGCCATCAAAGAAAAAATCACCAGGCACTGTCACCTCAGTATCTATAATAACTAAACCGTCAAGAGGTTGTTGATCAGGTCTAGTTGTGTTAGACATGGTTAGTATTAATGGGTCTATTGGAGACTTTTTAATAACCGTAGTTTGCTTGTAAGATAAAAATGGGTAAATTATAGCTGAAGGATATACAGCTATGTCACCAAGCCTACCGTTAGCGTGTGAAGGTGATTCACCGTTTACAACTAGTAAGGTTGGAAGAGTTCTAGTACCGTTTTGGTACGGAAATACTCCAGTTGTTGGCTCGTAAGTTGGGTTTAATTGTTGGCTGCCATATATACATCTTTTGATGTTAATTTTTTTAGGCTCTGTTAAACCATCAGTCCAAAACAAAAGATCATCTATAATATTTATGCCAGTTATAAGTTTACCAGGTTTTTGCGCTGCAAAATAAGAAAAACCTAGAGCTCTTTTAATTTTTGGTAATTCAAAAATAACAGTTTCTCCAGCAACAACAGAATCTAAACCTGCGTAACCTAAATCCGCAGCCGTGTGCTCTGTGTAAACTCTCCAACCTTTATAGAGTGCTGTGTCTTCTTCTATTTTTGTTACACTAGTTAGCATTCCATTAATTAAAACATCCATACCAACTTGTATACCTACCGGTCTTATATCGCCTGTTGCTGCGGTATTACTTAGATTACTAACGTGTAAATGATCTGCGTTTGTACCATGACTATCATTAGATATAGTAGTAATAACTTTATAATGCTCTACAACAACATAGTTTGTTTCCAACTTGACTTCGTCATACTCCATTATATAATCAGAGTAAACGTCGTGAACTATATTAACCGTACCACTAGAATCCGCCTCAACTTGTGATAAAGTTTGGCTAGCATCTGGATTTTTAACGTCATCACTAACAAACCAATAAATCTTGTTGTTCTTTTCGTCTGCAATAGTACCAACACAACTAGCTGTTGGGCTAAACTTAGCTGTTAATGCTGTGTTACCTTTTAGTGTTTGCACAGTCCCAACATTAGCGGCTTCAGAAGTAGCAACCTCAACATTTAATGCGTCCCTGTATTCTCCATTAGGCACCATTCTTTCATCAAGGTCTTTATTCATTCGACCTTTGGTAAAATTACGCTTCAACTCTGGCATATACTAGTGTTTTATTTGTTTCGACTTACCTCTTAAAATTTGAGTAATTTCTTCTAATTTAATGTTTGATAATCTTAATTTTGCTTTTCTTGTTTCAGCGAACCTTTCTTTCTTAAATCTTTGTATTATATATTCTTGCACATTAGCTCTTGTAGATAACACAGCATAAGCAATATGTTTGTACATAGCTTCCTCTGCAAACTTATGAACCTTCATTTCAGCATCAGTACCAAGGCTATCGCTTATATACTTTAATATCACAGTTTTTCCTGAAATATTAGAGCTAAAATGTATTTTACCTGTAAGCTCGTCTATAAAAAACGAACCGTTAACTTGTGCATACTGAGGATCCAAACCATATCTTTCACCGCTAAATGATAGAAAAGTATCGTCGTCATAATCATTAGTATTTTGACTAAGCGACATAGTGTTAAAGCTTGCGTTTGTTGTTGATGTGTTATCAACATCTAAAGCAGTTCCATCAAACTGATAATCGCCAGCTGCATTTTGCTGGACTTGTAATGGATTTGAGGTTTTTGCTGCTGGATATATAACGTGCTCTATACCTGAAGAATCACTCCAAGTTAATTTTATGTAGTTAACGTAGTCTTGAGGCAGCACCATTGTTAAGGACGCTGGTACCACAATCTCTTGAGACTTTGTAGATTTGAATGTGTCAAAAGATAATTCTTGCAAAGCTCTCATAGCGTGAAAAGCAACGTCTGTTCTTTTTATCTTTGATATTATCTTATCTTCACCAACGTAAGCAATAATAAACTGATTAATAATATGCTCTAAGGATGTAAATTGATATCCTCCAAAATCACTACCAGTATAATACGCTTGTCCTGTCTGTGTTATTAATGCCATTTATTATTGTTTTTGTGCTATTAATGATGTTTCTTCGTTTGTTGCTATTTGAACTAAACCTGGTTTGTTTAAAACAATACCAGATAATTCTAATACTTTATAAACCAAGTTAGTTTCCTCCGAAGCGTGTAACGCGTAATCAGTAGATAAGGTTGCATCGTATAAAGCTTGTGAGTTTACAACCGTGTACCCCCAAACAACTTGCGCTGGTCTAGCAATAAAGTTACAGTTAACGGTTGATGTTGTATAGCCAGGTGTGGCTGTTGCCGGAAAAAACTGAAGTGTCGCTTCTGCTCTTCTAACGTAAACAGGTCTTAATTGTGATGGCGCGTACAAAGCTGTTTGCCCCATTAGCTCAGCTTGGTTAGCATCTATTCTTTCTACTTTAACGCTTCTAGTACCGTCATTGTAAAAAACAGTACCTAACTTGTGTAATATTGGCGTGGTTGGTAGTGTCATAACGGCTCCATTTACAGCCGCCATATCTACATTTGTGTTTAAAAATGGAGAAAGCTTTTCAGATGTTATATCAAGCATATCACTGTACTCAGTGCTGTTACCGTGCTCGTCTAGTCTTTTATCTATCTCATAAAAATACTCATCAAAAATAAGTAACTGAGCTTGGTTGGCTAGTAAGTTGTACTCTTGAGGCGTTATGTAACCTCTCTGTTCTTTATTGGCTAAAGCCAAAACTCTTTGATATACTGTATCTATACTTACTGGCATAATTTCTTTTTAGTTTGTAGTTTACGATCGCCCCGTAGGACGACCGCTCTACAGTTTGATTAATTGTTTAATCTTTTCTCTATGTTAGAATAAATTTCCATTCCCTCATCAGTTTTAAACCAATGCGCTAAAGCAGTATATGGATGCTCGTCAAATGGTATAACCATTAACTTTCTTCCGTTACTACCCCACAAAAAGTTTCTTTGATCAGAGGATAATCTTAATATTCCACTTTCAACAGCTTTAATACCAAAGTTTCTTAGCATTACATTTTCATCATCCGCTAACTCTAAGAAGAGCTTAGGATTATTTCTTGCAAATACTAATAAATCTCTTTTAAGCTCCTTAGAACTCAACTCTGATACCTCAGATCCTTTCTCTACACGCATGATAGCTTCAGCCATGTCTATATCAATATTTCTAGCCGCTATTAAAGCGTCAACTTGAATATTTAATACATCAATTTCATCAGCAGCAATCGCAGCTGGTTTGTACTCTTCGTACATAACATCTTTGTCTGGGTGGTATAAAGAAAGTAACTTTTGTAATACCGTTTTTTCTTTTGGCACGTATATACTTCCTGATCTAAATACAATATGCTCTAACCTTTGATCACCTTTCATTTCATCAACAAATGGTGTTCTTTGATTTTGACAGTATTTAAGTTCTCTTTCGTAGCCTTTTTCTTCGTCAAAATAAAATATACCAGTTGATTTTATGGATCTAGACAGTGGTCTTTTACCGTTTTTTAAATAGTACATCCTATCTTTTATTTCCCACTCATTTGTAGGTTTTAATCTTTCTCTTACTTTTGGTTCTTCAACTACAGGTTCTTCAAAAAATTCTGTAACCACTTCTTCCATTGTTTCAACTTGAGGTTCTACCTCAACCTTCTTTGTTTTCTTTGCCATAATATAATATAATATAAATTAATAAAATAAAAGGCCGAGGCCGAAGCCCCGGTCTTTAATAATAAATGCTTATTTCATTAACATGAAATTGTTAGCACCTTGTGTAACTAAACATCTTTCTGATAACATGTGGATCTGCATCGCATCTAAAGCAGATGTAGCAGCTCCAACAGAACCAGTAACCCAAGATTTCATTCTTCTATCGTCAGTTTGTGAAGCTCTGTAACGAACGTGTAAGAATGGTCTCTTTAAGTTTTTACCTAACATTTGGTCATAAACAGTTGAAGTTCCAGCTGGAACCATAACTCCTCTAATCGCAGCTGAACCAGCAGCAGTGTTAATACCACCTCTTGTAGCTTTGTCATTTAAGTATCTCATGTCAGACTTGTAGAAGTCGTAAGAACCTCTTCTGAAACCAGAGAAACCTAAGTTTAATGCCATATCTTCAGAATTGTCAAATACTCCGTAAGAAGTACCACCAGCTCCATAAGAATTCATAGAAGCTAACATGTCATCCATTGCTAACGAAGTAGCTCTGTTTACAAACATCATGTTTTCTTCAATTGCACCTTGAGAATCAAACTCTGCTAAGATAGCGTCAAACTCAGCTAAATCAGTCGCAGCGTTAACACCAGTGATACCAGAAGTAATATTACCTCTTGACTCAATAGCAGCGAATAAACCTTCAGTACCAGCACCGTTAAGACCCGCGTCAGCAGCACCTCTAACTTGACTGTTAGCACCGAAACCAATAGCAGATGCATCAGCAGTTCTTTCAGCTTCAAGCATAGTCATTTCTAAGTGATCGTTAAAACGAGCTCTTGTATCAGCTTCAGCTTTTAAGTACCACATGTATCCAGCTGTACCATCTTCAGCAGCAACTTCAACCCAACCGATTCTAGAAACATCAGAACCTGATACCTCGTAGTAATCCTTCATAATAATTGGTTTGTTAGTGAACGACCTGAACGTAGGCTCGTTAGCTCCTCTTGAATCTGTTTTAAAAGTACCAGTTTCATCAGCATAAGATGATCCTTTACCGAACTCAGAACCTATAACTAATATAGTACAAGCAGCAGCAGATAAAGTTGATAAAGCAGCTGTAGCATAAGGCTCAACTGAAACAACGTTTGAGTTTGGAGTTTCAACAGCTAAAGCTTTAACTACAACACCAGCCTGTGCTATTAATAACATGTCATTAACTCTAATACCGTGAACTCTACTACCTGTAGCACCTACCGCTGTATCACCATCAATATCAGCAGAAATTGTAATAGTACCATTCACGTCACCTGCAGGTTGCACAGTTCCAGTGTATGATAAGTGTAGTCTTGATTGTTCAGACCAAACCACTTGGTCAGAAGACATCGCTTCTTCAGCTCCTACTTGTGAAAGAAATCCTGAAATAGTTCTCGGTCCGAAAACTTCAGCTTCTTTCTCCATAAGATCTGGTAAATATTGTTGTGCCCAGTCATTGTTACCGTTTGTAAAATCTAGATAATTTGTAGATAATGTTTGCTGCCTTGAAGCAGGAACACTATTTAATAATGGGCCATTTGTAATTGCCATAATTTTTAATTTTTAATTATTTTTTAAATTTGTTATTTTTAATTTTAAACTTAAAATCAGAAGAACTATCACCTAACACTCTTACTTTGACTCCACCCATTTCAACCTCACCATGAGATTGTCTTGGAGACATGTTTACGTTTTTAGCGTTAGCAACACTATCTTTCATAGCATCTGCTTTACCTTGTTCGTAAAAATGATTAATAATAGAATCTGCGTTCATAGCTGTAAATAAAGATTTGTGATAACCACTAGCGTCTTCCATAACGTTATTTTTGTTCAAAAACTTTTTGACAAAATTATTTATGTCGCTCTGTGTTTCTTTTACTTTGTTAGCATCTTTCACGCTATACCTAAACTTTTTATCACCAACAGTATATTCGAAACCTTCGAATTTGTCGTTAAAAACATTATTAGTTTTATTTAAAAAAGTAGAGGTATTTTTTTCAAGTGCTTCTTGACGTTCTGCTTCTTCCTCGTTGTATCTATTAAAGAAATTAATTGCTTCTTGTTGCTCACTCGTAAGCTTAGAACCCATTTTAATTTCTTCATAGTATTTAGACTTTTGCCCGTCTAAGTGGCTTTTAGCGCTAGCAACTTGCTCTTTAAGCGCTAATTTCTTTCTACGTATTTCTCTATCGTCGTCTACATCTTCGTCGAATGAGAATTGATCTTCCAAAAGGAAGTTAATTTCTTCTGCGTTTAAATGAGGTTTAGTTTGCCTGTAGTGCTCATACAGTATATCTTGATTGTCCATCTCACTGTAATCTTGATTAAGCTTAACATAGTCATTTAAATCTCCACCAGTTTCGTCCATAAAGCTTACTAGCTTTTGAATATTTTCTGGTAGCGGCTCTCCAGTAACCTCGGCTTTAACTATAGCTTCTTCAGCTTGTTCAGCTATTTCCTCAACAGCCGCTTGCTCTTCAGTGATTTCTTGTAACACTGGTGTTTCTGAAACTTCTTCTGGTTGAGTTTCTTCAACATTAGTTTCTACCGGCTTGCTTAAATCTACTTTAGTCATTGTTTGCTCAATAATTTCAGCAGGCTTTTTCATTTTTGCCTTAACCTTAGTAACGTTGCCTTCTGTTTCGTTACCCTCTGGTTGTTTTTCTGTTTTTGCTTTTACTTTAATTTTGCCAGTTTCGTCATTTGCGATTGGCTCTTCTTTTTCTGCCATAATATAATATAATAATAGTTAATAATTCTATAGTCCTAGACCAAATCCACCCATTGTATCATCACTTGCTTTCTCAAAGTTTTTAGGTGGTTTACTGTTATTTCTTTGATCTATAAGCTCTGATTGTTGTGTGGCTTGTATTCTGGTTCTTTCGTCTTTACGATCTTCTTTTTGTTTTTCTTTACCATCAGTTTGACCAAGCTGCATTTTAGCTAACTGCATTTTAAAACCAAACTCAGTTTCTAGTAATTGTTTTTTAAGTTCAGTTTCCTCTCTTAGTTTTTGTGATTGCATTTGCGCTTTAGCTTGTTCTAACTGTATTTCTGTTTGAACTAAAGCTTGTCTTTTTTGAACCTCAGCTTGGGCCGCAGCTGCTTGTGCTTCTTGATTAGCTTGCGATTGAGCTCTAATGTTTTCTTGCTGCATTCTTTGATCTCTCTCTATCTTTTTCTTTCTACGTATCTTGAGAAGTTGATTGGCTAGCTTAACACTTTTAATTTCTCTTAAATCAATTGCATCTTCTAAGTCTATACCCTGCTGTGCTATAGCTGCTTGAATGTTATTTTCTAAAAGCATTTTTTGCTCTTCGTCAGGAGCCAACTCAATAAATATACCAAAATCATATAAGTGCAATTCTTTCATCTCACTTAATGTAGCTACGTTGTGAGCTCCAATAGCTTGTATAAAAGCATCTTTAGTTGGTGAGTACTCTATAATATCAGATATTCTTAATGATAACTTTTCACAAGTTTCCGCTGTTAAGAATAATCCTGACTGCAATATATGTCTTGTTGCTGTGTTTGAATTTGCTGCTGCTAACTTTTGAACACCAACTAAAGAGTATTTATCAGGTTTAGATCCGTCTGAAGCTTCGTTTAAACCGGTTACATCCCTAATCATTTGCAAGTAGTAGTTATAGGTTTGTATTAAACTTTGCATTTTACCACTTCCCCCATTTGTGTTTATTTCTTGAATAGGTATCTTACCTGGGTTCATATCACCTTCTGAAGTGAAACTTCTTCCAATAACAGAACCTGTTTGAAAAAACATATTTAATGCTTCTTGTGGATTGTAGTTTGTACCGTTACCTAAATCAATCTCAGCTAAACCATCTGCGTCTAAGTAAACACCATCTGGTGTTATTCTTGCCATAACTTGTTGTAGCTTCAAGTGGGTTAATTGAATCATGTCAGCAAAACCAGTACACCTACTAACTAAAGACTCTATCCTTCCTTCGTACATTCTAGGGGCAACAATAGAATAGTTCATTTTAACTTTAGTGTAATCGCTTTTTGATCTCATCATGTTTTGAGATCTCTCCCACTTCAACAGCTTTTCAGTACCAACAACCATAGCGCCCTCAAACAAACACTCAACTTGTCTAAGCATTTTAGTGTATCCACCCTCTAGGTCTTCTGGTGGATTAAAACTATCGTTTTTAGGTATAATTTTATCAGCTCCAGTTCCGGTTTTTTTAACTTTATAAACCTCGTTCATATAAGTTTTATAATTAAAATATAAAACTTGAATTTGATTATTGTCTTTGTCTTTTGATTTTCTAGAAAAACTACTGTATCTATTAGGGCTTGTTTTTGTTATAGTCTCTAAATCTTCGTTTTTTAAATGAGGAAACTCTTTAACAAGTTCGTTGATAGGTATTGTTTTTGTTTCACCAACGTAGTATATATCTTCAAAATAAGGTGAATCAGTATAAGAATAAACCAAGTTGGCTGGATCTACATACTTAACAATAGCTCCTTCAGAGGTATTAAACTCTGTTTTTGTTGCACCTATGCCTATAACAGTTAAGTCTCTAAGTACTCTTTTTCTAGTTAACTCATATCTACTTCCTTCTAGTAAAAAGTTTAAAGCGGCTTCTTCTGCCAACTCAACACTCTGCTTGTAAGTAATCTGCATGTGAAGAGCAACTTCTTCTTCTGTTTCTGGTAAAGTTTCTTGTGGATTTTCGTTCAATGGAATACCGAACGCTTGTTGTGATAGCTGGTTTAGCTCTTGAGTTTTAACATCTTTCATTACAGACTCCATGTACTCTGTTCTTTTAGCAACACCGTATGGATCTTGTGAGTAAGCTTTAATATCAAACAACCTTTCAGCCATGCCATTTACAACTATATCAACAAATTTAGGTATGATTGGAACTGGCTTCCAGTCTAAGTTTAAGTAAGACAGATCACCATTAATAGATAATTCATCTTTATATTTTTGGATAGGCTGCTCGCCTCTGGCATACAACCTTAAACTACGAAAGTTATTTTTTACGTTATTATACCTGCTATTACCATGTACGTTTGTTTCATCGCCAAACCACTCACCTTGAATAGCTTTTGCAACTTTTAAACCATACTCATAGCTTATCTTTTCTGCATCACTAACAATTTGACTTGGAAAACTTCCTGTATAACTCATATTATTTCTTGATTATTTTAGACATACCACCTTTGTTTGAATACTTAGATATATGTATGTTTAATTTTGGTTTTTCTATCTTTGCGTTTGGTGCGTACAAGTGCCTGTTGTTAGCCATTACAGCTAAACCAGAACTTATCGACGCATCATGCTTTGTTCTTTTGTTTATATCAAACTTTGCCCAATCGTTTAGCAGTTCATTAAAATATAAATCACCGTGGGTTCCATCTTGCTTCATACCAACGTGATCTTGTATATACATCTCAATTGCTGCTGCATGAGCTTGTTTAATATCTTCTGAAGAGTTAGGTATTCCACCAACTTCTTTCTCTGCAACAGATAATTTGTTCCATATCTTATCAGGTCTATTCATACTAAACCCTCTATATCCTCTACGCCTCAGGTAATACAAGAGACGAGGTTTATTGTTTTCCGCGAGTATAGGCATCCCATAAAATACTAAAGCCATTAGAACGTCCTCAAAGAACATCTCGGCTGTTGGTGGTCTTGACAAGTATTCTAAAAAGAAACTGTTTGCTGGAGCATCTTCCATACTAAACCTAGTTAAACCGTGTAAAGCTCCTTTTGATCCAACACCATCTACCGTACCTGATATATCGTAACTATCACAACCAAAAGCCCCCATGTGTTCGTTGCCTGGATACTTGATACCATTTTTAAGTATTACTCTGTTTTGCATTTGTTGAGGTGGAACCCAACTAACTTTAAATCTTCCTTTTGGATCTGGGTAAAATATTACTTGAGAATCTTTAATTCCGTTAACCCATTGAAAATTACCTGTAGTAACACCTAGTGTTCTAGACAACTCTTCGTTATAATCTATCTGCTCGTATATTTTAACTAAATTAAATATACTACCTTTAGTCTCGTCTCTAAACGCGTGCTCTGTAGTTCTTGGAAACTGACGGTAGAATTCGTTTAAACCATCTTGATCATCTTTTAAACCGTCAACTTCATTTTGCCAGTTATCTATTACACCTACATCTATTAATTCACCGTCTGGTGTGAGTCTATCGATATCAGGAGTAGTAAAGACTGGAACTCCATACTCGTCAATAAATCCTTCGTAGTTCCATTCCATTGGGATAAAAAGAGAGTATAAGCCAGATTTTGTCTGACCATTTCTATTTCTTTTCGTGACATCTGAGGCATTATATAGTTTTTTAAAATTCTCTCCACCTTTATCTAAAGCATTTGAAGTTGAGCCCATCATACATTTACCAATAATTCTACTACCTAATCGTAAACATGTTTTTGTAACCCTCCAGTTATTTAAAATATTATCAGGCCTCTCCCACTTACCAGATTCATCGTGTACTAGTAAAGCTAGTTTTTCACCATCATAACTATTATCTCCAGTATTTTTCCAGTCAATAGTCGTGTCTAAACCTTCCATCTCTTCCAAACCGTCTGTGGCTGACATCTTTCTTCTTGTAAACTTACTAGCAGGCACTCTGTAAGCAAGTTCGGATTTTGGGCGATCCATACCATCTTGTATGGGTTTAAAAAAGAAAGGATAGTTGATAGATATAGGTACTACTTTGTCTGTAAACATCTTTTTAGCATCTGATCCAGTTTTAGATAATATACCAAATCTACTATCACCTGCAAGAGTAGCTAAATTAACTGTTTCTGCTGACGACATAAAAGAAAATCCAGAACGTCTATTTTTAAGGTAGCACATTCCGTAACATCTTTTATCTGCTTTACAAGCTTCCCAGAATATATAAAATAATCTGTTTGCCTCTCTAAAATCAGGAGCACCTACGTCAATTTTACTCCATTGCAAGTACATGTAGTGCGTACCTGTTATCCAGGTTGGTTTACCATTATTCGTGAACCAGAATCCTTCTTCCCTTCTTGTGAATTCTTGATCTATATAATCGTACCATTTTTCTTTACTGCTTTCCGGATAGTTTCTCCAATCGAATATATTTTTAATTCTCTGCAACTCCTTGGGATACTCGAATTTCACCCATTTGTTCTTCGGATCTTTGTA
>Ga0209337_1001570_pt1 | contig 17274 bp, 20 predicted proteins | sample LinPmetageLP53_FD_184044 | JGI IMG/M metagenome (GOLD analysis project Ga0209337, IMG submission 184044) | Marine viral communities from the Pacific Ocean - LP-53 (SPAdes) (version 2) | ecosystem: Environmental > Aquatic > Marine > Oceanic | place: Pacific Ocean | collected 2010-02-08 | reverse complement strand
TCTGTCAATACTGTTGATGAACCTACGCCGCCAAATTTACCCATTTTTCTTTACCCCTATACAGTAATACCTGAACCTGTTAACTCAAACATTCTACGGGCAGGGATTGTTGTTAATTCTGCCATAACTTCATATTTTAAGTTGCTGTTGCCATCTGCATCAGCAGATATATAAAACCTCTTACATCGTGTGTCAAAAGTCACACTTCCATTACCGGCTGGAACTGTAATAAAATGATGATTAATAATAACATCTGATGCATCAGCTATAGCCTGTGTTCCAGCTTCGCCTGGTACTGTGATCGCTGTTGTGTCTGAACCACTTACGAAATGTACTCTAATCACGTCAGCAGCGTCTGTGTTGGTATTAATAACTGTGAAGCTTTTTGAAATGTAATCAAACTCGATCATATGGCATCTCGCAGCATCTAAATTAGCAGATCCCGTAATAAAAGGATGCCCGGAAACTTGGTATGCTCCGACGGATCTTAATCCGGTGCTGGGTGCGCCAAGGTTTATTGGTTGATTTGTTGTTGGATCATTTGCCATTTTACTTTCCTACCTTATCTTGTATTTTTTAAAGCTTTGTTTCTTTCTGCCTCAGCTTTCCTGGCATTTTTTAATTTTTGTAATTTCTGTCTTCTTCTTTTTGCAGAAGGCTTTTCATAGAATCTTCTCTCTAAATAGTCCTCTACTACTCTTTCTTTTTTACACTTTTTAATAAACTTTCGAATAAGTTTATTAATGTCGCCTCTTGTCTCTTCAATAGAGACTTGTACATTTATTGTTTTTGACATTATTTACCCCCTGCTAGAGCTTTCCATCGCCCCTTAGACAGTTTTTGTATAGCAGTTATGTCAATTCCAGAATCCGCAGAACTTCTTCCCGAAAGGGGAGAGTGAGAAGAGCTAGGTTCTTTGATTTGCTTTACATTACTGAAAACATCATGTGATATACCAGAAGATTCGTTTAATCTTCTTATCTTTTCCTGTCTATTCTTTTCATATTCTTCTTGCTCTTGCGATTCAGACAACATAGAAGTTTCTAGCGTCCTTTGTTTGTTTTCGACTAGCGGCTGTTGAAGTCCTCTGGCAACTTCAGCAACTATATTAGACAGAATACCTTCTTGCAAGAGTACTTCCCTGACGGCTTGTTCTATTAAAGGTTTCAATATTTTTTTAAACTCATTCGATTTCATTTTAGTCACTTAATATAGAATTGATTAGCGAATCAATTTTATTTTCCTTGTTTTCTTTTAAATATAAATTAATTTCTGGACCTACCTGAATGTCTGGTTGGTTTTTTAAATAAGCGCCTGGAGTGGAAGGCTCAGAGACCATATCAAAACAAATTAATTGAAAATCATCTTCTACGATAGTGTTTCCTTTGTCTTGTTTCACAGAACCTAATCCTCTTGAAGAGATACCTAACTTTACGCCGGCCTTTACCAAATTTTTTAAGATTTTACCAGAAGGAGTGTCTAAAACTTCAAACTTAGCCATCACATTTTCACCATCCCACCACATTTTAGTTGCAAGATGAGAAGCATTTTTAAGATTGATAACAGAATCATCAGGATGGTCTAATTCACCCAAGGATCTTCTTTCTCTAATTGCTTGCTGGTAGTTTTCCACTTCTCTTTGCAAAGTCTCCTTACGATATATTCTTCCATTGCCATTTTTAGTACCAGATTTTTGACATATACCAACAAGATAAACAGCACCATCAGATATGCTTCGTTTTTCTGATTCTGTCAGTCTGTCAATAGGACATCTGCCCTCTGGGCATAGCTCAAAATATTCTTGTAAAAGCAATTTTGACATTTATTTCTTTACCACTCCATATCCATTATATTTATTGGCAACTTTAGACGGGTTTTTTACACCCCAGACATAAGAAGCCGGCTTGTTTTTAATTTTTACATTTTTCATAATTTTTCTCACGTGCGAGGCTCACCCTCGCACGGTTTCGCTACCGTTACAGCAACGCCTTACTTCTGCAATATTTCGCCGTTTCATTGTTACTCACCCCCCGTTGTATTCCTAAATTTTAAGCCAAAATCATCTAATATTGTGCTCAAGAAATAACTTGTCCCAGCTGACAAATATCCCAGAAGCAAAGCGTTAACTAAATTATATTCATAAGTAAATAGTTCTGTGAAATGGTTGACACTCCACAAAAACACACCTGTCCAAAAACCGGTGCACAGTGTACACTTAAATAGTGTTCCTAGCTGACCTTTTTTTGGTCTTATTGAATTAAATATTGAACCGTAAACTAAAATGTAAGTCATACCATATGCGCATAAAATAAAGTAAATTAATTCCATTAATCACCTATAATCTATAGACACTGTGAATACCGTACTTGACCATTCTTGGAGGTAAAGTACCTTTAACATCATCATGCCTCTCTGGATCAAACTCTGTATACTCATCAATTTCAGGTTCAAGAAGATTATTTTCTACTTCTTTTTCAAACTGCTTCATGTTTGAATAAAATGGAGTCTCTTGTTCAACAAAATTAGAAATAGCGTATAAGCAATATTGTATTTTGTCACCTTCACCAGTTACTTCAGGTATCGTAGCTTCTCTTGTCATAAAAAGATTACCATCTTGAACTGTAGAATAATCAACTACTCCGCTAGTAACAAGAAAATCAAATAACCTTTTCTGGCTATCATAAAGCTCGTCGTCAAGCTCGTCTTTAGGCAAAGAAACAATTTTGCTCTTTGCTGGAATTATCATGATGTTCATATCTGGATGGTCAGAAACAATTATATTTCCGTCAATCGTCTTTCTCGCCTTGAGAAGAATCTTTTCAATCTCTTTTTCAGGGCCAATTTTTATTTTAAGCGTCAACGGCATCTTTTAATTCACCTACCAATGATTGTATCTTAATTATCTCTGAAATCATATTTTTGTCTATTCTTTTTTTAGAATATCCATCTATTTTTTCTATTATTAATTGAAACTTTTTAGAATTTTCATCTTTGCGGTCTATTTTTTCCAGTAAACCAGCTTTTAATCTATCGACTTCTTCGTACAAATACAGTTTAAAATCTACACTTTCTTCATCATCAGAAACAATGTATTTGTTTAAAAGTTTTTTCTGCGATTCGTTTAAAGCTTCAGAATATTGATTGTTAAAATTTTCTAAAAACGTTTTTAATGCTAAGTTGTTGACATTCGGAAAGTGTTGTTTTTTTTCTTTTGGAGAAGTTAACAAATTAATTAATTTTTTTTCTACAAAAACTTGTTTTTTAGGGTTTAATTTTGAAAAAACAGCTTGGTCTATTGTAGCTAATTTTTTATAATTTTCAACATAAGTATCCCAGCTTTTTTGTCCCAATTCTTTATTTATAAGATTGACAATTTTAGTTTTGTTTTTGTTAGCTAAATTTTTGTTTAGCAAAGATGCCTGATATCTGGCTTCGAAGATTAATTTTTCTGCTGTTGGTTCGTCTAACTCATAAACATCATTGAAGGACTGGTGTATATCTAATTCTTCTTTTAAAATAGCACTTTTATGAAAAAAGCTTTTTAAAATAGTAATAATTTTTTGTTTTTTTTCATTTGATTCGTTCATACTAGCCTTTGAAAGTTCTTTAATTAAGACTTCATATATAAAAGCTATATTTCTTTTCTTATTGTGCTTAAGTTTAATCATTTTTTTCCCTCTCTGCCTCTAGAGAATCAATTAATTTTTTTATATCTCTTCTTTCTTGAAACAGCTCTTTCTCTTGGTCGTCATAGTAATTAGAACTATCTCCTTCCGAAAGACGATAGAGATCACTCATTCCTGGTAAATAAGATCTTCGAGATTTGCCAGAATATTGCTGGCCAGAAGAGGCATTCATTGATTGTCTCTTACCAGTTCTTCGATCACCGCCCTTGTGTTTTCGTGCTACATGGCGTTTTCCTTTGGCGCCTGGTGTCTCCTCAGTATAAAGGCGCCCGTGGTCATCTCTCTTGCCAGGGGCGTCGGCTGGAGGTGTCGCTGGGGCGTCGGCTGGAGGAATGTCTCCACCTGGCGCTGCCAAGAGAGGTCCTGGATCCTCAGCCGGGCCGGAATCGATTGTACCAGGTGGAGCCTCGCCTTCGGGCCCGGGTGCGTCTAGGTCGTCCGGACCACCAAGATCCCCGCCTAGACCTCCGAGGCCTCCTCCGCCGCCTCCGGCGTCGGGAGCGGCTGCTTCACCAACCTGCTCAAGCTGGAAGTCGTGTTTTCTGTCATAGAACATTTCAGATTGCATTCTTTGGAACTCTTCTTCGCTAATATCTAAGATGTTATTAGCAACCCATCGTCGACTGAAGTATCCTTGAGATGCTCCGTCTGCAGCCTCGAACCGAGCTTTCCAGTGTTCTAGTTCTTGTAATTCTGCTAGCTTAGATGGATTGTTGAGTCTAAGTTTGAATGAAAGCAAATCGTTTCCACGATATCCCATGGTAAACAAATGCACCACTGTTATTTTCTCTAGCTCAGAGACAATTGATCGTTGGAGACGTTGGACGGTTCTCGCGAATCTTATGTCTTTTTGCGCCAAAGTAGATTTGTCTTCTGATGCGCCGTCTCCCCTAGAAAGATAGGACATAGGAACTTTTAGAGCGCTGAATAACTTGTCTCTTAGATATTTTACATCGTCGATATCTCCAGTATACTGGCCTCCGGGAACACTTTCAATTTTTGTGCCACTGGATCCTCCGCGGACTGGGATATAATAGTCCTCCTCTAGGCTGAACGGATTATATCTTAAATCTACCTTTCCAGTATTAACATCGATAATTTGGTTTCTTTTCATCTGCGTCATGACACGCTGCATGTATTGTTCCACATCCTCTGGCGGTATATTGCCGACGTCGATGTAAAAAGCTCGACGTTCAGGAGACCGAACAATTCGATATGCCATAATAGCGTCTTCGAGCAAAGTTAATTGGCGCCAAATTCTTCTGGCCGGTTCCAAAATAGAGGTGCCGTAGGGAGCGAACTTGTCATTTCCTAGAATTCTAAAGTGCCCCATTTGCCAATTTTCTAGCGTCATGCCGGCTGTGTTCCACTGATATTGTATGTAATTTGGATTGTTTTTGTCCTCGCCCTCTAACCTTTCAACTTCGCTTATCGGCAGACCTATCGTGTTTTTTATTCCTTCGTCTTGTTCAATATCTAAATAAAGAAAAAAGTCTCCATATTTACACATAGAACGACACCAGCCATATAAATTAAATTCTACATTTAAGATGTTGTACAAGAGAGTTTCAATTACTGTTTTTATTTCTTGATTGCTACAGTTAATGTTTATAATTGGACGATAGGAAGAAAATGTTGTCATCTCGTCAGCATATATGTCTAAAGAAGATGCTATCTCTGGAGTGTATTCCATCTGATCAAAGTCAGCATACCTGTCCATTCTATTTTGATTTTGATAATAGTCTAGTTGGACTGTTCCGTATATGTCTTTGCTAGCCGAGACTTTAAACTCTTGGCCGCTAGCTGAATTGAACCTGGATTTATACTTGTCCAGTCTTCTTTTCTTTAGCTGACGAGTGTCTTGGCGTCGGTATTTGACTAGAGGACCAGAAAGAAGCTTTGTAAGCTGCTTAAACAGATTATTATCTGAATTTCTGGGATTTTTCTTATTTTTAGGTGGTGCCATTTTTTATCCTTTTAAAAGCCAGGCATTTTCAATATAGCCCTGCTTTTCTTCTTCCTTTTTTATTTTCTTATATGATATCATACCTGGTATGGAAGTGTTCAACTTTGTGTTAGAAGAAGCCATAGAAGACAAAAAAGCTTTCTGATATTCAGCTGCTCTTTGATTCGTAGCAAAAGCAGTCTCTTTTATCCAACATGCGATTGCGCAGGCCATTATCAGGTCGTCGTTATGCTTTTTCATAGCCTGTGGTCGTCCATTGACCCAAACAAAAGTTTTCATCTCATTAAACAGTCTCTTTGATTTTATATTAATTAGTTTATTTCTTACTAACTCTTCTAATTTAGATATGATCAAAGGCCTAGTTTTAGAAGAGGTTGTAAAGCCAGGAATAACACCCGCTACTTCTGACATGTGTGGCTCAACAAACTCATGAGTAGTTTTTCTTGAGTAATAAAGAGCTGGATATGCCTTTTCTTGTAGTTTTGTGAGCACGCCCCATCCAACTGAATTGTTTTCTACAACCAACATGCAGTCTCCATATTCTTTGCCGGCTTGGAACAGAACATCAGAAAACAGATCAGGCGTTGGTTTGCCTTGATACTCGGCTACTATTTCTGACGTTTCTAATTTAACAATATGAAAAGTAGAATAATCTTGGCCATCACCTCTTGCAACATCGGCTGATAACACATAAGATGAATCTGGTTGATATTCTTCCCATATCCACAGATTCCTATCAAACCCAGTTTTGTACTTTGGATCGCACAAATTGCCGGCGATCACTTCCATATCTTCTGGATGGAACACAGTTTCGCCTGACATGTTAAAGTTACACTCTAACTCTTGAGCGATCTGTCTTCTAGACATGTTTTTTGTCTCTTTTTCAAACCATTTCTGATCTCGATCCGGATGCGCATCCCAGGGCAAGGTAACAAGATGGAAATCATTTTTTTCTATCTCTGCGTCCACACAAGTTTGATGAAACCAATTGCCAACTCCGTTCGGTGTTGATAACGCAATGCATCGACCACCGGTTGAAAGAGTGGGGTATAGCCCAGTCCAGAGTTCATCTAAACCCTCAACGTGGGCGGCCTCATCAATAACCAATAAAGACAGTGCTTCGGAGCGGCCGGCATCTGCACTGGTCGAAGAAGCTTTGATTTGTGAACCGTTAGATAACTCAAAAGAAGTACGATTATCAATTGAAATATTTGCTATTTTCATCCACACTGGTAAGTGTTTGTGGATTGCCTTAACTTTCTTAACTAGATTGGCTGCTGTTCCAAACTTTGTAGCGATCACTAGCACATTCTTGTCACGATGGAACATCATCATCCACGCCACATAGGCGGCGGTTATTGTGGAAATGCCCAGCTGTCGAGCTTTTAATATAACAGTAAAACGATTGTCATTGAAGTCTTCTATTAAACTACCTTGAAAATCGTAAGTCTTAAAAGGTATCAGCCCACGCATAGGGTGTGAAATTCTAGCGTAGTTGTTAATAAAGTATACAGGATCCTTGCCAGATTTAACAACTTCTTTTAAAATTTGCTCTTTGGTTAAAGAGAACGACATTTTTAACTTTCAGCTTTGCGCTTGTCGTTTTTGGCTCGCTTGCCTAATCCGCCTTGAGCTAGAAAAGTACGAAATGTCTTTTCTAATTTATCTTCAGATGGCTCTTGAATATCTTCAACTTCCATGTTCCCAATTTCATAGTCTTTTCTGGCTGTGACAAAAACTCGGACACGACTAGTTGATTCAACTCGTGAATTGCACTCGCCCTTTTCTTTTAATGATAGAGTATTACCAGTCACTTTGCGATATTGCTTCTTTAGATAACTGACTATATCCGACATGGTTTGTTCTAATTCATCTTCTAGCTTTCCAGCGTATACATCTTTTAATAACAATTCAGAATGGTAAGAAACAATCAATGTTTTTCCGCTGCAACGAATTTTGCAGCCGTCAATCACTCGCTTGTCTAGCATCGGGTTACCTTCTTCTCTTTTAAGACCAATCTTTACTGGCTCTCCATTCTCATCAGTAGCGCCGTCGTACATTCCTGCCGCCGCTTGTGAAATTCCTCTTAGTACATCAACTACTTTTTGTGACATTTTTTGGTCTCCATCCTTCTAACCAACGTTGTTCGCGGCCTTCGACATATCTTATATAACATGTTTCACAGCAATCAAATTTGGTAAAATATATATCATCATTTATTGTTTTTATTTCTTTACTACACGTTAAACAGTTTAAAATTCCTTCTTTATTAAGTAGTTTACGACTAACTAAAATACCATCAACATTTTCTAGATCTGTTGCAGCTTCAAATTTTTTTTGTTTTTGAATAAATTCTTCTAATTGTAACAGGTAGTCTTTTTCTTTTTTCTCATCCCAAAATTTTGCGGGATTTTCAATTGCTTCCTCGCCATATTTTCTTTTAATTGCTTTTTCTAAGCTAGCGATGTAGTTGAGATCTTTTTCTTTCATTTTGAAATTTCTACACTCGCATAAAATACTCCTAAAGAGAGAGCAATTCCAACTACAACTCCTCCAAATATCCACCAGTGATTGTTATCAGGTCTCATCTCTTCTTTCAGCATCAAGTTCAAATCATTAATTTGTTGCTCTTTTAATAATAAAGTTTCTTTATATATTTTTTTTAAAGAATCGTAATCAACCTTTAACAAATCATATGATAATCTTTTTTCCGTTAACTCTTTTTGAAATTCTTTTCGAAGCTGCAACTCGATTTCAATTCTAAAATATTTTTTATCAACTAACATTTTCGATGCTGCAATAGGATCTAGTAGAATTCCAGCGTAAGGCGCTTTTTCACCAATAGCTACTGATGTCACCATACCCTGCAACTCTTCGGCATGCACCTGTAAAGGTAACATTAAAAGCAAAAACACGATAAAACAAGATGTTATTTTTTTTATCATAGTTTACCGGTCGTTCCCATGGTATTGAGCGCTGAGAATTTTAGCTACTTCTTTGGCTAATTTATCCGGCTTATCTTTGTTGTTTTCAATAGTGATTGCCAATTCTTCTTGCTTTTCTTTATCCAAATCTTCTAATTTAAGATCATGATCTTCTTCTATCTTCTTGATCTCTTCTTTATGAGCTTCAAGAACGGTAGATTTTTTTTCAGATGCTTCCTCAGATGCTTTTTTAACAATTTGTAGTTCTTTTTCATAACTTTCTTTCTGTTTTGAAAGCAACTCAAACATTTTTTCTCTAGATGCTTTGCCGGCAGCTAGTGAAAAAAGTATTAATATTATTATAACAGGCCAATACCAAAAATGCTTAAGCCAAGTCCATAATTTTTTCCAAAAAAGTAAAGTAAACATTTTTCACTTTCCGTGTTTCCATTGTGTTGCTAGATCTACCAGCGCTTGGGATCCAATGTAAGCAAGGGTGACTGCTACCCAGTCCTCGCTAGTCAATGAGTTTGATACAACCAAATAAGTTGCTGTACCCCATGCTAAAAACTTTCTTGAAATAAATCGCTCAGTGTGTCTGTCGAGCCATGCTTTAACCTTTGCCATCATTTTGACCTCCTAATATAGTAAATAGTCTATTCATTGACATACGCTCTTCCATTATTTTTTTCAATTGCAATTTCTTGGTCAACTATATCCTTTAAAGAATCTAGATGAGAAATAAGCATAACAGTTTTAAATTGTGATTTTATCATTTCTAAAATTCTAACAAAACCTTCCATATTCTCTGCATCTAACGCTGTACCGGGTTCGTCTAGAATAAAAACGTCGCCCTTTGGCAAAGTTGAAACATTCAACAAAGCAAGGCGTATCGCCATGGCTGCAATTGTTTTCTCTGCTCCTGAGCCGAGTTCAATTGGACGAGGATCATGCCTAGGATGCTTTATGAGTATGTCTAGCTTTGATTCTTCGTTTTCAAAAAAGATTTCGAACTCAACTATGTTTGTTAGAATTTTAGAAATCTCTGAATTGATCAAAGGTAACCTTCTTTTTATAATGTCATAAGATATGCCATTAGGGTGCATGCATTTTAAAAACAAATCTGCTGTAGTGTACTCTTCTTGAAGATTAGTAAAATTTTCTTTCTGATTTGTTAATTCTTCATGTCTCTGTTCAAGGCTTCCTACGTTTTTATAGAGATCTAGTATCTCTTTTCTAAGCTTGTTTAATTCTTTTTCTACTAAAAGCTTGTCAGAATCTAGACTATTTTTTGTTTCTTGAAGCGATTGTAAAACCTCTATTGATTTTATGTTTTCTTCAAAAAGATGTTGACTTTTGTTTAAATCTTTTGAAATATTTTTTAATTGTAAAATTTTAACTTTGTCCTTTTCTATTTCAAGTTCTAAATCAGCAATGTTTTCTTTTAAAGAAGATTTTTTCTCCAATACTTCATAATATTTACTAATGTATTTTGAAACTTTATCTGGATTCATATCATATATTTTTTTATTTAATGTATCTTGAAACAGGGAAAGCTGGTTCAGTTCTATCTCAACGCGTCTAGTGTCTTTTAACGCGTGGCTAGCATCTTTAACAAAATGACATCTATCTTTTAGAGAAAAACTACATGGAGCTTTTTTCAAAGAATCGATTTTGTTATCTATCTCTTTTTTCTTTTCTTTGAAAGATGAAATTTTAGATGACATATCTAAAAGTTCTGTTTGTTTTTCATTTATAAAGTCTTTTTGATCATTGAAAAAATCAATATCAAAGCTCTCTAAAAAAATCTCTATTTTTTCTAACAAAGATAAGCTTTCTTCTAGCTGTTCATGCTTGTTGTTGTTTTTTTCTTCAAGTGAAACAAGAGTTTCTTGACATTTTTTAATTTTGTCTTTAGAATCTTTATATTCTGTTACCTCTTCTGGGACTGTAGATATTTCTTGTTTTACTTTTTCTAGTTGAAGGCTAATTTTATTGCAACCAAGCTCTAATTCCTGCGTGTTCCTCTCTTTAATTGACAATCCAGCCTCGGTTCGTGCTAGATGGGTTCTAGCTTCTTTCAAAAGCTCATCATAATTTACGTCAGAAAGTTTTTTTATAGCTCCTTTTAAGTCTACAGAGTCTTCATTGCACATTTTAAACTTTTGATCAAAAAGTTGCAAATCTAAAAATTTTGCAAGTATTTCTTTTCTTTTTGTTGATCCTTCATTTAAATATGACAAAGAGTCTAGCTGGCTTGACATCGATGTTAAAAGAAAGTCTTCAATCGTTCCAAATATTTTTCTGATATTGTTGTCAGTTTCTATTCTTGTAATCCCGTTTAAAGAACGATCCTCCCCTGTGGTGTTGTCTAGCTCTGAAAATTCAACATCAGTTTTTGCTTCAAAAACCTGTTTTCCTTTAACTTTCTTTTTATATTTTATACTAGTTCTTTCTATTCTATAGGTTTTTAGCCCAATGTCTATTTCAACGTAACCTCGGCATGAGTCTTCATTTTGATTAATTAAATTAAGATTCTTACGATTGTTTTTAGAAGTATTATTGTATACAGTATATAAAAAACTATCAATTATGCTTGATTTGCCAGAAAAATTTTTTCCTAGGATCCCGATGACTCCATTTAAGTGTTCAAAAGTTATTATATTCGAATCTCCATAATTAAAAAGGTTGTCCCATTCTAACTTCTTCAATTTCCAATTAACATTTCTAATGACTTCTTCATTTTTTTCTGCTAAGTTGTTATACTTTTTGTTCATCTCAAAAAGTTTTTTTAATATATCATCTTCTGGAGAATAATCTGAAATATATTCCTCAATTAATTCTTCTTGTACACCTAAATCGCGCAGGTCTTCCTGTATTAAAGAACCAGCTATACTATCGACACTACCTCTTTCCCCAGCAGATCTGCTTAAATATGTAACTGCTTCGGGAGAGAACTTAGTTTTTACAATATCGATAGCTTTTCTTACAGCATCTAACGGAAGGTTGTTCTCTGACACTAGTCTTAAACGGGCGCCTGAATCAACCTTTAACTTGTTGGGAAGTCGACCTTTTGGTGTAAGATTAATCGTTATAAAAGGCTTAGGATTTTTTAAGACATGGTGTTCACAAGTAAATTCATCCTTGTTTAAAATGTTCCATAATAAAAAACCCTTGTCGTTTGTCTCTCCATGGTTTTGTTGCACGGTTGAACCAGGGTACCTGATTTTTCCAGTGGAATCGATTGATTGATTGGTTTTGTGAATATCTCCAAGAAAACCATAGTCGAAATTATTAAAAATATTGATATCATCTTCACCGTTCTCCATGACCCAGCCAGTATCAGTCTTTACACCGCTAACAGCACCGTGATATAAAGCAACATTAATTCTATCTGGGTTGGTTGGAATTTGCCAGTTATCTCTGTCAAAAACTGATAAAACATTAATTGTGAATTGTTCATTTAAGTTGACCTCTCCAGATTCTTTTAATAGAAAAAGGTTTTTGTGATTTAGAGCTTTTGCAATCGGAGAAAGCGCATCTTGACGACTAGAATTTCTTAAGTTACCGTCATGGTTTCCTAAGATAATATAAGTCGGAGCAATGTCTGCTAAGCTGCGAAAAAAATCGCTACATAGTTCTACAAACTCTGGGCTTATTTGTGTTTTTGTGTGAGCAATATCACCACAATGTATGATATAATCAACTTTTTGTTTTTTTAGTTTTTTGTAAAGCTGTGAAAATACTTCTTTGTATTCACTATGATACTTTAAATTTCTAATATGCGTATCTGCAATGTGCGCAAATTTCATGTATACTCCTTGAACATAAAAAAATATAGTTACTTATTCAAGGTAATAAAGTATATATGAGTTATTCTGCTGCTTTTTCTTCTTTTCCTGCTGGCTCAACAGGTGAGGTAACTACTGGTTCACCTTTTTTGCTTTGCTTGCCTTTCTTTGTAGAAGACTTCTTTGGAGTCGCAACAGCGCCAGAGACGCCCTGTCTAGATTTTACTTGACCAGGAGTCTCTCCTGTTTCTGCAGCAATAAGATCATCTTGGTTGTCATCAATGTTGTCTAGTTTTATACCAAGCGCTTTTTGTGTGTCCAGCATAGTCTGTGTTATTTGAGAAAGCGCATCATTAGTTTGCATTAATAGATCTTCTAATTTTTGAGAACTTACATTTAAAGGATCATCAGTTGTAACTCCATCGATGGTTACATCCTGATCTATTTTGCGAGTCATGATGTCGCCGGCTATGTCTCCTACTGTGCCTAGAGCAGATCCGCCGACCTCAGCAGCTGCTATAGTGCCGCCGCCGACGCCGGCCGCGGTTGCGGCGTCGGGCCCTTTGCCTTTAGCTTTTGCCCGGGCGCGCCTGGCTTTAGACCGGGCTAGCCTGCCGCTTTTTGTCGTGAAGCCTTTTACCCAATTTACTAATTTTTGAGAATTTTTTCCAGCAAAATTAAAAACACCTTTTAAAGCGCCTAGGATACTCTCCTCAAGAGGAGCAAATTTAGCCATTTCTTCTAGCTCTTCCGCATCAAAACCTGGAAGTAACTGTTCTAAAGCTAGCGCGACGGCTTCCTCGCCGAAGATCTCTTCAGCGGCATCAATATCATCGACGAATTTTTGAAAAATTTCTGTCGCTTCATCTGTTTGATCGCCAAAATCTACATCCGACATGTCTGAAAATCCGGATGATAGGTTGTTCAAATCTTGCATATTCATAATTAAATCCTCGTAATTCTGCTTAATAAATAGTTGTTCGAATCTAAAAGAACTGCTCTTTGTTTTCTTTCTAAGAACTGTTCAGAAGTCATCTCTCCAACATCGGCATAAGGAGACGCGTCGACAAAATATGTTTCGATATCATGCCTTAACAATAAATCAATTATGCAATTTGTTTTTTTAATCGCGTCTGGATCGAGCGCCAAATAAACACAAGTGTCATTTTTTACAATTTCATAAAACAATTTTGAATTCTCGTTCAATGTTGATCCTAAGATGGGTATCGAGTTTGTACCAGCTTTAACTGCATCGAAAACTCCCTCTACAATCACCACTTCTTCATCAAAATCAACATAGGGATAGTTAAACACAATATCTCTTGAGACATCTGGGTTTATGTATTTTTTCCAGTCATTGTCGTACGATCTTGTTACGAAGTAATTTATCTCTCCTTCTTCACTGAACGAAGGAATTAGAACTCTGCCAGCGTACTTTCCTGTCGGACAATAACCCATCTTCCACTTAATGATGTTATTTTTGTCGATTCCTCTACTTTTTAGATAGTTCAAAGGATAAAGCGAGGTGTTGGGTAGGTTCTTGTTGGCAAGGGAAATAAACTCCCTAGGAAGCGCTAATTTTGTTGTTTCTTTTTTTAAGACAGGGGAAAACAATTTGTCGGAAAAGTTTTCTATTTCGATTTGTTCTACAAAACTTCGCCATTCATATCTGTTGTCTGTACTGCCATATCTTTTTACTATTCTGTATATGTTCTTTCCAGACCAATCACAAACCCAGCATTTGAAGACATTCTTATCGACGTTAACTGAAAGTTTTTTCTTCTCATGATCGCACTGCGGACAATTAAAAAGATGCTCTTGACCTGTCATATAACAGGCCCCGAGTATGTTTTTTAAGATTTTTAGTTTTCTTTCTTTTGACAACTTAACCAGCCGGCCATGGCCACCACCCAACTGTCAGCTTTATCAAAACACTGAGGCTTGGGGTTTCCATGCTTAGTATATTCTATAAGAACATCTGGCACGTTGTCAATGATATGTTTTATTACTACTTGCTTTGCTTTGATACCACGAGGTACTTTTATACCACAAAGCTTGCGGGCGGAAGTTGCGGCCACATACTCCGGCTCCACTCGTAAATTTCTGTACGCAAGCCATGATACAACGCCATTAAAACGAGACAAGCTTGAAAGAGTTTTTGCAGAAGAGAACCCGGAACGAAAGCTTTGTAGAGATTGCTCAACAAATATTCTCTGAACTGGATGGTTAATCTTCTTAATCTGCTCCTCAACAAATTCAATCTTTTTAAAAAAATTCTTAAATTTTCGAGTGTCCCAAGCTTCGTTAAGAAGAACCTTACCATCTTTGTCCAATATTGTTGCACCAGTAATACTGGTAGATATGTCTAACCCTAATATCATATTAGTATTATACTATATGTCTAGCTTTAATTTAAATGTATAACTTCTATTTTCTAGTTTTCTAACCGGATTGGCTAAAGATGCTATTGCAATTAAGTTTTTATTCTCATCGTATATACCCACTTTAGAGATATATGTGACCGGTTCAAATGAGGCGCTATAGTGCTTATAACTGCTAGATAAAATGTTCTTTATGCTCATCTGATTATCTTCATGATATATTCCGCTATGCGTAACTGCTGATATCGGCTGCGATAAAAAAGTTGGATTGTTAGAAAAATTAATTTGATTTTCTTTTGCATGAGCAAAATACGTCATCGTTTGCACGTAATTAACTCCATTGAAATCAATAGAATAACTCGATGAGGGAGCGCCGGCATGTGAGCCAGTTGCTCCGAAGTAGTGCCATGAAGCGCTAAGGGCACCTGCGCCGACGGCGTAATCTTCTGAGTGCGCTGATATATTTGCACTCGAAGTTAACATTATAAAACCTTCGTTATATAAAACAACTCCGACACTTCCGACAAGAGATCCAGTGGTTTGATATAACACTCCATTTTTTAGAGTATCTGCCGCTTCGGCCACTAGAGTTCCAGTAACATAATACTTTAATCGTACAGACCCTTTTTCTATGCTAGATCCGTAAAAGATGGAAGGAACGCTAACAATGTTTAGCTTTTGAGCTGTTTTATCGCCATACGAAGAAGAGTATGCATAGTGTCCGCTTAGCGTACCATAAAAATCCAAAGAGTTTTTTAGAGCATATAATACATTTTTCTTGGCATCAGAAAACGTTGTGCCATATCTGTCAATAGAGATTCCTGCAGTTGAAGGATAACTGCCCGTAAGTGAATCTCCATAAACAAAATCTAAATTAAAGTTATCTGTGGAAATTGTAGAGAAGCTAGTAAACGAACCACCCTTTGTTAAGAAAGGATAGATCATTTGAGGGTCTGTGCTTGAAGAAACGTTGTTTCTATTGACGTTTAGCTCATATAAATTAACATGACCATTCGGCGTGTGAAAATTAGTTGAATCTTTGTTCTCGTTATTATAGTATATCGAGCCAGAATAAATATAAAAACCAACTTTCGGATGGGTCTTTACAGTATTGTGAAAAATATCATCTTTTTTAAATTCAAAAAAGTTTCCATACTTTGGCGTGTGTGAGGGCATCTTATTACCTCGTTAGTAATCTAGTCTGACCCTCAAAGTTAACTCAGTGTTTGGATCTTTTCTGATTGGTTCTGACAGCTTTGCTACAGCCAAGAGTTCATTATCTGGTGAGTAAAGACCAACAGTTGTCATGTATGTAATTGGCAAATCGTTAACATTGTTTTTAACAACCAATTTACTATCAGACACGTAAGTTGGGTTTGAACTGTAATTGAACTCATTGTGGTTCACACGACAAAAATAGATCGCAGAATTTAGTTCAATCGTGTTGTTAAAGTCTAAATCGTAAGTCATGTGCCTAAAACCATCTGCCAGTTCTTGAATAGTAGAACCGGTCTGGGCTCTTTGTATTCCAGTAGGCTTAGTGGTTTCTGGTTCTGAAGGCTTTACGGCAGTCGGCGGGCCGAATTCTTCCAAAAATACAGAAGATGTTATAACTGCGATGCCGGCTTGATAAAAAACTAGCCCGATACTGCTGCCGGTATTATACGTATGAGCAGAAGAAGTGTGTAGTAACCCGTAATCTCCTGCTGGTGAGGTTCTAAATTGATTTGCTGAGTTGAAATCTCCGTAGGTAACCAGTTCTTTTCTTGATCCGCCGGCGGCGGTGACGGTACCTGAAGTCCACAGCCCCAATCTGAAAGAGTTCTTTTTAACTTCGTCTTTCGTCAAAAGCCTTGAGAAATTCATGAAGAAACAGTGGTTCATAACGCCTTGAGAGTTTGTTTCTAGGTTTCCATCAGAATCAAAATTTCTAATATTTCCGCTAACATCGTAGCCCATTAAAACTTGAGCCATTTGATTGTAAATATTAAGCTTTTTAGAATTTTGAGTATTGCCAGAAGAGCTAATAGTAGAACTTATACCAAAAGTCAAATCATATATATGGTTTGCTGAAGAGCTTAAGTACGGGTAATCGTACACAGACTCAAACATTCCATGTGAGAAAGTTTTGATATTGTTGTCAGAATAAGTACCAGAACCAATCGTTCCTGTGATCGGGATTGCTTCATGAAGTAATGTTCTTGTGTTGACAACATCGTCGCCAAGCAGTGATTTAAATGTCTTCGCCATGATTTTTTACCTTGTTATGCAACTTTTATGTATCGTACAGGAATGTCGATTCTAAAGCCAGTGTTTGCGCCTATTACACGAATTGTAGAATCAATGTAATAAACTGTTTTGTTTGTTGCGCTGGAATCACCTGAACTGGGTAATCCCAGGACTGCTCCACCTGCTGCAGCCTCTGAAGCTCCAATTTGTGTAAACAAGTAATTAGAACTGTTTAGCTCCATGGAAGCTTGAACTCTAAATTGTACACTGGATCCTCGCGGGCCTTCAAATGCTTGC
>Ga0209337_1001569_pt1 | contig 17280 bp, 26 predicted proteins | sample LinPmetageLP53_FD_184044 | JGI IMG/M metagenome (GOLD analysis project Ga0209337, IMG submission 184044) | Marine viral communities from the Pacific Ocean - LP-53 (SPAdes) (version 2) | ecosystem: Environmental > Aquatic > Marine > Oceanic | place: Pacific Ocean | collected 2010-02-08 | reverse complement strand
AGAATCAGGAAATGATAAAATTAAACTCATCAATCCCTTTGCTTTTAAACTCAAATCTTTTCTTTTCAATATTTCGTTTGAAATGATTGAATAGTTTCCTGTTTTCTGAATTCTTTTTATTTCCATTTATATTGATTTTAAAATTTGTTCAATAAGTTCTGATGGAACTTTGCTTCTTTCATAATTGTTTTTTCTTCCTTGAGTTCCTGTTCTTGATCCTCGTGGAGCAGATTCATGATGACAATTTATATTTCCATTAAAACAAATTGATTTTGGATTCCAACCATCTTGATTGAAAATATTATATATGTGATTGCTCCATATGTCTGTTGGCTTCATTCTATTATCTCCATATGAACAATATGTTATTGTTGTTCTTGGTATTCCTTCCATAAATCTTTGTTTTCTCAGCATTCCCCTTGGATTCTCAATAAAATATTTACAATTAAAATGTTTTATTATTTTCAAAGTGTTAAGAACTAATTTATCGCTTTTAATTGCAAATTCTGAAGTTGGTTTTCCATCTTTTCTATGGTGAGAAACTGCAGCAATTGAATAAGTTGTGCATGGAGGACTTGACCAAATTACATCAGGAATAAAAGGAATATCTTCTGGAGTTATAAATTCAATATCTTTAACTAAATCAATACCTTCAAAATTTTTAACATCAACAGAAAAAACTTCATAACCCATTTCTTCAGCAACTTTTCCAACCGAGCGGCTTCCCGCAAATAATTCCAAAACTTTCATTATTCAAATATTGATAATTGCCCAACACCTCCAAACATGATTGTTTGATTTTCAAGTGCGTTTAATATTTCAACTTGAGATGCAATTCTTTGTTTCAAACTTATATTGTTTTCCTCCAATTCCTTAAGATTTGCAGCAACATAATATCCTTTTGAATTGGAACAAAGCCCAGATAATAAATTATTAACTCTAATAAAGTGAATGATTTTTCTTAACCTCACTCCAATAATTCCCATCTTTTCACAAATAACACTGGATTTCACTGCATTTGCTTTTCCTTTTCTTGCACCAATTCCCCTTACAACATCAGGAACAATTTTAAGTTCCTGATCTGTAAGTTCTTCCGTTAGTTTTTCAAATCCTTTTAACATAATTAAAACGGCATATTATCAGATTCCTCAACCTTTACTGAATCTATCAATGCTATTTCCCAAGCCGAAATATTATGATAATATCTTCCATTATATTCTTTTGAACTAACATTCAATTTTACTTCAATTTCTGCTCCATTCTTTAAATTTTGGATCTGTTCAATCTTTTCTCCAAATGTATCAATGCAAATCTCATTGTTAAATTCCGCTCCCGTATCTAAAACGAAACTTTGTTTTTGCCAATTCTTTCCTGCTTTTGAAACTCCCTTTTGTAATTCCAAAATTTTAACTAATTTTCCCGTAATTTTCATATTTATTTAATTTATTTAAGTTATCTCTCAATTTTTTTGTTCTTATAATATCATCCAATTCATCAATTGGAAATCTCATATCTATTTTTAACTTTTGCCATTCTCTGTAATCCGCATAATATAAGAATGAAATCCATTCTTTTCTTATTTCTTTATAATGTTCAACTTCAAATTCAAATTTTCTGCAATGATGAATACTTGTTGCATGATGTGCTCCAACAATATATTCTTTCATTCTAAGATGTTTAATATTACAATGATTCCAAAGATAATAAATAAAAAATCTTCTTGCAATCATTACATTTCTTTTCCTTGTTTCCATAAGAACAATTTCATGTTCCTCACAATCGTACATTTTAGCAAGAACAAATCTTGCAATTTCAATATTTACTTTCATTTAATATAATATTTGTTGTATTTCTGGTTTTAGAGTTCGTTTTTCACACAATACAGAACACTTTCTACATTTTGAATATGATTTTATAGGTTTTGGAATAAAGTTCTTTAAATCGTTTCTAAATCGTTTTAATCTATCCCGATAACTTTCAATTGTTTCTTTTGTTGGCTCAATCATTATGAATTTGCACCATCCACTTTTGCCAAAAATAAGATAAAAGAACGGCAAATATATTCCATGTTCTTGATAATACATTTCAATATAGTGAATTGATTGAGTAAAATCTTTATAAATTTCTCCAGTGCTTTCATCAACTATATTTCCCCAAGCATAAGGATTCCATTTGCAATTTTCATCTTCTTTCATTGCTGTATATTTCAAATCCATTATTGCAAGCTCTCCTTTATATTTAATTAAAGCATCAGGATGCCCAATCAATTCATCTGTTTCCCATTCTGGTTGTACATCAATCAATTCAATTTCCAAGTCATTCATCATTTCCTTTGATTTCTCAGAAAGTGCAAGAAGATCTGTTTCCCTTTTCAATGGTTTTCCAGTCTTTCCTTTTGGTATTTCATAAACTTCTCCCCCCCTACTCATTCCAATAACATTTTGTTCAAAAACTAAGCCATCCAACATTGCAGCAGATGGGATTGTTCTAAAACCATTTAAATAAGTTTCCTCCCATTTTATTTTACAATATGTTTTATCGTAAAAATCCCGAATCATTGATTGGCTAATTTTTAATTTCATCTTGCTTTTCTTTCCATTCTTTAAAGCTCATTGGTTTTTCTTTTAATATAGTTCTAATAGCAAAATAATATTCTGCATAATCTTGAACTTCTTTTATAGTTATTTTACAATCCACAATATCCACTATCACATTCATTAAAATCTTCATCAAATAAACTCATTTGAGTAAGTGAATTTTTTATTTGTTGATATGTCGGCCCTGTTCCATTTTTCCAAGATGCGGAAAGATTGTATGATTCAATTGCTTTATTTTCCTTATCAATAAACCAATCAAATTTGTTTGAGTGATTATTGCTCATGTGTTTCAAGAGCATAGGAGATCTGTGGAAACAACCAACACAATTATTCATATATGCAAATTTAACAGGTTTTTCTTCCCAATAAACCTCAATATTATCTTTGTAAATGTTATCTTCTATTAAAGGAAATACAGGTATTTGATATGGAATTGTTTTCCATTTATTGTTTCCATTCTTATGTTTTCCGAAAATTATTTTTGCTTCCATTATTCCATCCTTGTTTAATTTTTTTATCATTGTTGAAGCCCTTCTTGTTTCATTTGCTCTAAAACCAATCCTTGTTTCAACTATTTCCGAAATATTTTCATTTAACCATTTAGCCATTGGAATAATTTTCAATTCTGATGTGCAAATTCTTCTCATTACATTCGGAACAAAATGTACAATTTTTCCATTTTTTTTCTGTCTAATTATAATATCTTCAAAATCTTTTTCATTTATCCAAGTTATTTCCTTGCCAATAAATTGTTCCAAATCTAAAATAGTATGTATTATATCATCCATCTCTAAAGTTCCAATAAACTCTCTTCCAATTTTATCTGAAACAATTTGTCTTAATTTTTTATCGGGAAACAAACAATTTTCATCTCTTGTAGTTATTAAAGAAAACATATTTATATCCGCAGGATAATTTGCAGCAATATAACTTGAAGTTTTACCTCCACTTATTGAATTAACTGTTATCATCTTGCTTTTGTCTTTGCTTTCTCTTGGAAATCCATTTCATCTTTACCATGAGTATTCGTTAAACCCATTGTTTTGATAATAACCCGAGCCAAAGCCCTTTTCTCAGCAATTTCAACTGGAAATTTTTGAATGCAATTTGATGTTGTAGCACTTGCAAATGTTTCTGTTTTCTTTACTCCATCCTGAAATGATGTTGCTTTAATTATAACATTTCCAACTTCATGAGATATGATTTCAAAACAAACATCAATCTTGTTATTCCATTGAATTTGTTCAATTCCTGATCTTGTTATAATTGTGAAACCTCTTTTATCTGTATAAACATCATCTTTTGTTAATGAATTATCTTTATATAAAACCCTTAAAATTTCATTTTTATTCATTGATCCATTGAGTTGATTCCGCTCCAAAATAAAGGAACGAAAATGTTAATATTATAACTATTGCGCAAGCAGTTAAAAACCAAAATAAATTTTTAATATCGTAAGTTTCAACCTCTTCAATATTATATTTTTTATGTGAATTAAATTTAATAAAGTTTGTTAAATCTTTTGCATTTCGGTATTGAAAAAATCCCGTTTCTTTGTTTGTTATTTTATACATTTTATTTCTTTTTAATTAGTATTGAGTAAAGGAATCCAATAAGGAATCCTGCTATTGTATATAATATTTTTATTTCATCAGTTGTTTCCATTTTTTAATATTTTTTATAAATATTTGATTCGTTTCCACAATAATCAATTCTTGAAACAATTATGTGAGATGCGAAATTTCCTCCAAATTTTGCTGTTTTGTCAAATTCTTTTTTGAAAATTGATTTTGCTTTTCTTTCTGTTTCTGCTTCAATAATACCAACAAGAGAAAGATTTGTTTCTTTGTAATCTCCAAAACCATATTCTGCTGTATTGTTTGAGATTGTTGTTTGAGATAATACTTTGAATTTCATAATTTTAATTTTTTTGTTTTTAATTCGTTAAACTTGTTGTAAATATACAACACTTTTTAACAATACCGAACTTTTTTTAAATTATTTTTTAACCTAGCAAATCAATGTTTTTTGTGTTTTTAGCTATGTTAATAAGTGAAATTTTAGTCAATTTTTCGTCAATTGATGTGCCACTTTGGTATTTTTATCGTAAAAAAAAGAGAAACTGATTCCCCTTTATAAAATCAGCCCCTCTTTCTAACTAAAAAACACTTTTTATTTTTGCAATATTATACAATTATTTTAAATATAGTTTCTTTTTTATGTGTTTTCTCTAAACTTTTGGTATTATAGGAAGCCAACTCCATATCTATATCATAACCATCCCAACCATCAACATCTTGTAAATCTATCCTTACATCTTGCCTCCCATCATTTGTAAAGATATAAATGTTTTGAGCAGCTCTTCCAGAAAGATTTAATGCTTTTTCGCTGTAAGAATTACTACCAACAAGACTCGCCGATCTCGCTATATTATCCCGAATCATAGTTTCATGTAAATGCCCACATATAATGAAATCAATTATAACTCCTTTTGAACTGTATTTTGAAATAACTTTCCCAACTTGATTGGAATCCATTTTACCAAGTTGATGCCCATGAATAACAAGCATATTTTTCCCGTTAATATTAACTACTACTTCCAAAGCATCCCCTCTTATAAATTCAATATCTGGAAGTAATAATCTCAATATTTCAAATATTGTGAAATCATAATTATCACTTGCAACAATATCAACCCATCCACAAAATTCCGTTATTCTTGATTCATTTCCAGTAACACAACAAACCCGAACATTCGCTTGTTCCTGTAAATCCAAAATAAAATGTTTTAATAAATGAACAGCAAGAAAAGTTGCCTTTGATCTGTTTGTAGCCATCGCCAATTTTTCATCAAGCCGTCGATCGCTGTTCATCAAATCCCCCGTTATTGCAACTAAAAATGAACTTGCGTTATGCAGTTCCGCATATTGTTTAATATAGTAAGCAAATTTTTGCAACCTTTTGGAAGCAATTTTGAAATCATATTTATTTGATTCACCCAAATCAACCAATTCGTTAAAATGAGTATCAGCAACCTGCACAACTACAACTGATTCGGAATCTTTCTTTTGTTCAACCAATTCAACATTGATTGAATTCTCTTTTAATACTTTAATCAATTCCTTGTTGTATTCTTCCAATGCATTTTCTTGCCTTGCATATTCTCTAAAGGATTTGTTTGCTATACGATTTAAATCTTGGGCTTTTTGTTTTTGTTTTGAAAGCTTTACATTGTATTGAACAATATCTTTGTCTGCAATTAACCAATGAACTATTGCTTTAATTTGTTTTCTCAAATAGTCTACTTGGACTTCAAGACAGTATTTGTCTATCAGGTGCCTTGAAATCTCATTGTAGTTATTTCCGCTATTAAATAAATCAAGTATCTCATCCTGATATATAAGATATTTGTTATTTTTCAAAACTATTTTTTATTGTTAATATCAGCAATTCCCTGCCCTAAAACTAAAGTTAGAAGTGCGTAAAATAAATTTGTTGCTGTTGTTTCATCTACTCCTAAGTTTGTCATTATTAAAGGAATAATAACTGAACTTATTGCATAAATAAATTTCTTACTTGTAAAAATTCCTTTCACAAATAAAGCGTTAAACCAATTTTTCATTTTTTTAAATTTTAATTTTCAGCGGTATTTCAGCTCCACTGGTTAGCTGTTTAATATATCCAAATCTTTGGAGATTTTTTTGTTTTATCAATGTCAATATGCACGAAATTCCCTTTTGATTTCCCAGCTAATCCAACTCTAAATGGAAGTTTTAATTCATGTGTTAATTCCATTGCATAAAAAACAAACTTTGCTCTTTTTTGTGAATCACTTAAAGCAATATCAGAAGCCAAACCTTTCAAATGAGCTGAATTTTTTATAGTATGATAGCCGCGATCGGATAATGATTCATGATATTTTTTTGTACGAAATCCGCTTGTTATTCTAAATGGAAAACCACATCTTTTCCTTAATTCATCAATAAATAAAAGAAATTCTTTATCCATGTTTTTCCCAGAAGCCTTAACATCTGGAGAAGCGAATTCTGAAATTTTGAAATATTTCATGCGTTAAATATACAAATTATAATTATTAAATAAAAGATTCATTTGTGAGTTCTTAACAAACTATTGTTTAAGAGTTTTCACAATCTTAAGAATAGCAAGAGTTATTGCCAAGAAAATGGAAATTGTTGTCAATATTTCGTTTGCATTTGCAAGCGTTAAACCACCAGCAAAAATGTTTGCCAATGCTACTTCTGTTAAATCTTTAGTTGTATCTTTCATTTTTATATCCATTTTAATTTTGTGTTAATGCAACAGATCCCCCATAAACTCTTTGTGAAGTTTGCGTTACTTTTACTAATATTAACAAATAATTTGTTGTAGTTGCTGCAGTTGATGTAATAGTTATAGGGCTTCCATTTGCTGTTCCAGTTCCTATTGCTGAGCCAATACCATTTGCAGCAATTGAAACTTCATAAATTTCAACTGTTCTTGCAGCGCTTGAACTATAAATTGTTACTGCTGTTGCTGTTGTTCCATAAGGAATATTTACTGTTGCAATCATCTCTTGAGATGTTGCTCCAACAACTAATCCAGTATTTGTTCCATCTTTAAATTCTAAAGCTTCATTTGATCCATCATCATTTATAACAAAATCTCTTGGAAGTATTTTCACATATGTTGGATCAACTCCAATAATGCTATAAATTGAACTTTCATAATGTATCGGCCCTATATCAGTATCATCAACTGGCATTCCCGCAATTGTTCCTTCTGTTTTTCTTTGATATTGAACGAAAAGGTTTTCTTTGCTAATTTCAACTTTATCTCCAATTTGTATTGGAATAGAAGGAGTTATTGAATCCACTCTTATTGAAGTTTGAGCAGCTGCTTGATTTGTGCTAACTGTAAATTCAACACCTGAAACAATAAATTTATCTCCATCTTTTAATGCAATTGATGTTGATGTTACTGAAATTATTGTTATTGCAGTTGAATCATCATAATCAGCTGTTAAAACTCCAACTATAAATGAATTAGATAATTCTTGATTATTTATTTGCTTTATTGGATTTACTCTTGTTATCATCCTTGGCTTCTTGTTGATTTAATACCCGTTGTTACTGTTGTTGGAACTGCATATTTAATTTCAACCATATTTAAATTCCATTCATCCATTGACATATTAAAAGTTCCTCTCATTAAAATAAATTCTTTTCCATCAGAATCTTCAACTTTAGATAATGGATTTAAAAATTTAAGTTTTGTTGTTCCACTATAATATTTGTCCGTTTCACTTAAAGCAGAAGATGAACTTAATGTTAAAATAGATTGGCTTTGATTGTATAAAATATTTGTACTTAATAAATCAATTATTTTTTTATTATAAGTTAATACAGAATAATCAAATTGAGATGTTCCTGAATTCCAAGCATAAATTCCTTGAGCCCATTTTCCTGCTTCATCAACAAAAACCCAACTTGATCCATTATAAACTTGTATTGTTGTAAATGTGTTTGCTCCCGTTCCATCCCCAAATTTTAATTCTCCAATATTATAAACAAAAGTATCTGATGAATCTTGAGTTGTTACAGTTTCAGTTGAAGCTGTTCCAAAATTTGAACTTCCTGAAATTATTGGAACAAATTGGCTGATGTATTGCGGACTCATGTTTAAATCAACAGAATCCAAATAATCAAAAGAATATTTTGTTGGAACTTTCTTTTTTCCAACTGCTGTTCCATCTTCATTCAATCCGCCTGAACTTGGGCTTACTTGTATAATTCTCCCATGTGAATAAAGTGCAGTTTCTCCTTGAGATTCAACTTGATTTGTATCAGTAGGATCGAACCCCGTAAAGGTATAAAATTGAAAATCCCATTCTCCATCAAAAGCAGCATCTGTTGGAATTAAATTTGAAGTTGTGTTTGTTGTTGAAGTTGTTGTTGAATTCCAAACTTCAATTGTAATTGGAGCGCTAATTCCTGTATTTGCTGGAACCCAAATATTATCTCTTATATATTGTTGATTATTTGATAACGGATATTCTCCAACTGCACTCATCCATCTTAATTCTGCATAAGTTGCAGCTTGATGTTTGTACATTGTCATATTATCAGCATCCCCCCAAGCAGAATCTTTTGGCTTTGCTCTAATTGTCCATAAAGTTTCCATTTTCAAATCTGCTGTTGATGTGTTTGAAAAGTCGCAATATATTTTACAAACAAAACCTTGCAAATCTTTTGCATTTGTTAATTGCATGGTTTGTTCCACTCCATTAAGATTCGGATTTTGTTTATATTCAAAATAACCCCCTGAAGTTGGCCAAGTTGTTGGAGATATACTTCCAGTGTTATGAGTTAAAAATAAAGGAAAGCCATTAAACACATTCGGCCCTGCATTTTCAATATAAGTTCCTTTAGTTTTTTTAATAGCTGGCAAAGCTTGATAACTTGAGCCGCTTAATTTCTGAAGCCCAGCACCAACATTTGTTGCATTTTCAAAAACCATTTTATATAATGAAAAATTTTCATTTCCTAAATAATTTCTATCAGCTCTTATTCCTCCAGTATAAAAATATTCTCTTGTTGGGATATTTATTGGAGGATTAAATGGAACTACACCTGCTTCATCAGTGTTATATTCATTAACTTGAATGAAATGAAATTGATTTTCCCAATATATTAAACGCATTCCAAAATTGGTGCAAATATCTTTTAATACATCATAACAATTAGGAACATTCATAAAACCATTTTCATCTTGAGAATAAAAAGGACGCATTGAAATTTTCATGAGTGCTAAAGGATCTGTTCCTGCCGCTGGAGTCATCTCTTCATTCCACCAATTAAAAGCAGTTTGAATTGTGTAATTTTCAAGCTCTCCACCAGTATCATCTGAAGCTAATAATTGCCCAGTATTATCTAATAATAATTTTAACCATGAGCTTGAGTTTCCAATAATTTGTTGAAAACCTGCATTATCCCATGTATCATCTTTTACATAAGGAAATGTTGGAACAGCGCTTGTTGTTGAATTTGTTTCTCTTATAAAAGGAATTTCTTTTAATGTTGCTAATCCATCTATTGCTTTTAAAGTAGTTTCATAAGGAAATGAAACATCCTCTCTTGTTTCCAAATCCATTATTAAATATCCACTCCAAAGATAACTTCCAGATGTTCCAACTCTTATTGTTATCCAAACATCTTTCTCTTGTTTTGATGTTCTAATTCCATTTATGAAATTTTGCATTGTTAAATCTTCAACCATAACTGGAAAATTTAAACTTGATGTAATTATTGGGGAATTTTTATCATCAACAGTTTCACTTTCATAACTTATTTCAGCACCGCTTTGCCCCAATGTCCAAGTTTCTGAAGCTCCTGTTCCATTCCACCACAATGTTGCTGTGTAAGTAGTTCCATTAGAACTCTTTATTGTAGTGTTTGCATATTCATTTAAACCATAAGCCGCTCTTGCCATTATACTGTTCTATTTCTGTTAAATTTTGTTCTTGCGTTTGAAAGAAAAATGTCATTTCCTGCTAATTTCCCCTCAACAACTATGTTTTGATTTCCCGTTCCAATCATTGATTTTAATTTATCTAATGGAGCAACTACTTCAGGATTTCCAGCATTTGTTCCAGCCCCCTCTCCAATCAATCCTAATGTTGGCCCTGTTACTAATCCCCCCTCTGCAAATTGTGGAATCAATGAATTGAAAGCTGTTCTTGCTAATCCCGCAGCCGCTCCTGCTACAACTGGAATTGCCCAAACAGGAAGAAATGAATCTTTTAAAGCGTTTGCAATTGCAGCAGCAATTCCTTGTGAAATTAACCCCCCAATAACATCTCTTAAAACTCCCAATACCGATTTCCCAAACTCTTCAAATGTTTCTGCTCCCTGTGCTAAATTATCTCCTAATTTATTAACCATTGATTCCAATCCAGATTCCAGCTCTGGCAAAGTTGTACCAAAAAAATCTGCAATCTCCCCTCCAAAAAATCCAAAAACTTCCCGATATTTATTTACTGGCTCTATATCAAAAACTTCTTCTAATGGAATGGCTGTTGCAAGCTCCATATTATAATCTTTCAGTTCTAATTTTAAATCTTTTGTTGCATGAGTAATTGCTTCAATTGATTTTACTTTTCTATTACTTGGCCCATTATCTCCATCATCATCATCATCAATATCTGGAGCAATATCTCCTGCATCTCCATCCCCATGATCAACTTTTAATACTATTGGAGTTTCTGTTGTTTCAGTTAATTCTGCTATTGTATTTGCGAGTTCATCTGAAAGTTTTGTTAATTCAGTAATTTCTCTTGTATCAATATTTTCTTGAACATTCTTTTTAAAATTTGCAAATGTTCCAGTAGTAGCATCAAAAATTTTCACTATGCCTGCTAATGGGCCCGCTACTGTTTGTGTTAATAAATCTACTCCAAGACTTGTTGTTATATCAACATTTCCTGTTTCTTCAAGATCTACAATCGTTCTTTGAATCTCTTCAAGTTTATCTTGATATGCAGCAACTCTTGCAACATTTATTAAACTTTCTTTTAATTTGTCTGTTGATTGTTTAAGCATGTCAGAGCTGAATGTTGCTTCATCAATTTCATCATAATAGCCGGGATAAGTTGCTTTTAATTCATTCAATGCTTTTTTCTTATCTTTAAGAGATGTTGTTTCAGATTCAATTGCTCCAGTTAATAATTTAATATTTACTAAATCACCAGAGATAGATTTTTTTGCATCATGATTTAAATCTTTTAATTCTTTTTGAACATCAACTTGAAATGTAAATGCTTTTACAAGTTTATAAATTCCTGCTACAAGAACAGCAACACCCGCAGCAACTGCAACAAAAGGATTTGCTAACATGAATGCATTTACTGCAGCTATAGCAATTTTAAATTGTCCGTATATAAGAATTGCTTTTCCAACTATTAAAAGAACTGGCCCAATTGCCGCAAGAACTAATCCCCATTTTACAATATTATCTTTTTGGGTAGAACTTAATGAATCAAATTTATCCATCATATTCGTAATACCTTTAACAAATTTTATTATAAATGGCATTAACCTTTCTCCAAGTTGTTCAGTCAAATCTCCAAGTTGATTTTTCATTTGAATCAATGGCCCAGCTCCAACCAAACTCATTGCTTCTGCTTGCCCTCCAAATTTATCCGTTAATTGTGAAACAGCTGTATCTAATCTTTCACTTGATCCAACTGCTCCTGTTATTTCAATTCCATATCTTGAAAGTGCATTTGTAGAACTCCCCATTGATTTTGCAACCAAATCAGAAGCTGTAACCAAATCCATTCCTTTAGCAGCAGCAAAATCTTGAATCAATGGAATCAATTTAACAATTTCTTCTTCCGTTAATCCCATCATTGCAAGCATTGATTGAGCTGCAATGGTTTGTTCATCCCCAAATAAAGTTGATTTTTGAAGTTCTTTGGCTTGTTGAATTAGTCTTGATTGAACTTCAACTTGCCCATTTAAAGCAACTAAAAGTTTCTGTTCTGCAACTGCTTGATCATTGAATGCTTTAACCGAAACCACTCCAAGCGCAGCAATCGGAAGTGTTAAATTTGTGGTTAAAGAACTTCCTATTTTTTTAACATTATTTCCAAATTTTTTAAGTTTCTTTTGGGATTTTTTCATTGCCCTATCAAAACCATCTAAATTTGCCCCAAAATTGAATGTGAGTAGACCGACGCTTTTATTTGCCATTTTCTTCCATTTTTTTAATGTATTCTGCTCTCTCTTTTAATTTTTTAAAATCAATATCTTTTTTCTTTTCATCCCATTCAAATTCAATCAATTCAGTTGGTTTGATTGTTTTGTGTTTTGGAAGTTGGATGTTTAACAATAAACAAGTGCTCCATCTTGTTCTTTCCCAATCATTTCTTTGCCTCAAGTTTTCCAATTCATAAAATCCATCAACCTTGTTCCAAAATTCTCTTGGCAACATATCATAAAATTCATCAACTCCCATTCCTAATTGCCCAAATGCAAGTTTTTCAATATTTTGCCAAGTTAGCTCTTCTTTTTTGCTCTCTTGGCTTTTGGCTTTCCCTCATTTCCTGAACTCATTGATCTTGATAAAATTTCAAATGCTTGTTCCATACATTCCATATTTCCATCAAATAAATCTGTTACTTCATCAATGCTCATTTTAAAATCTTGTTTTGCCGCTCTGTAACCATCCTCAATTCCGCAATATATCAATGTAAATGCGTCATTAAAAGTTAATTTTCCGTTTCCAAGTTTATCAAGATCTGCCATTGTTGATCCTGTTTTTAAACTGTATTTTCTTAATGCATTAAATCCAAATCTAACTGGAAGTTTTGTTTCTCCTATTTCTAAAATTTCGTATTTCATTTTCTTTCTTTTCTCTTTTCTGTAATTAAAAAAAACCAACCGCCGCACCCAGAAAAGAAAAACGCAGCGGCTGGCTCATAATCAATTAACTATGCAATTGTTTGTGTTAATGCTCCTGATCCTGTCATTGAAACACTATAAGTTGAAGTATCTTCTAAAGGAGCAGTTAAAGATAAACTTGTTATCCATGCTGTTCCTGTATATTTAGTATCTTCTGTTGCTGATGTTGTAACTCCAAATGTTACTGTAAAACTTGTTCTTGTAGCCATATAAGTTGTGAATAATTCGCTTAAAGTTAAACCTGTAATTGCTGATCCATCTGGTTGAAGCCATGCATATAATGCATCACATGAAAGATCCCAGTTTCTCATTCCTTCCATGTTTTCCTCCCATCCTCCACATTCTTTTGAAGATGTTGATCTTAATGAATGATTTATGTTGATTGAACAGTTTGTTGAGTATGCAACTAATGTTCCAGCAACATAAACTTGAAGATCTGTTCCGTTTAATTGTCCGTTTGCCATTGTTTTTTATTTTATAAATTTATAATTCTATTTGTTTTGATTCATCCTTTGAATCTTTTTTCTTTGATTTTTTTTCTTTTTTATCATATCCGTTTTCAGAAAGCCAATTCCACATTTCTTCTGTAACTTGTAAAACTTGCCCAGCTTTCAAAATTTTCCCGTTTCTGTTATAATCTTTTTTTAATTTAAAGTCCATTTTTTTATGTATTTATTATTCTAATTTTAAAGTCTAAAGATTTTCTGTAAATCCCATCGCTTCCACTCATATCATCAAATGCATCATTATAACCTTCAAAAACGATTGTGTTAATTACAACTCCAGAATTTGTTCCTGTGTATCTATCTAATGCAGTTCTAATTGATCCACCAATTTGAGTTGCTGTTGAATAAGAATCTGAATAAGCTGAAACCATAATATTTGTAATATCAAGATTTGCAACTCCATCCTTAGTATCTTCTGGAGAATCACTTTGCACATCATAAATTATAAATGGGAATGATTTACTTTGAGTTGCTACATTAGGAAAAATTCTATTATCAACTTTAGCTGCTATAGCTACATCTTCACTCAAAATATTGTATATTGCTTTTCCTATATCCATTTTAATATCCTAATTTTCCATATTTCTGAATTCTCTTTTCATGTGTTTTTACTGCTCTTGCAAATATTATTTCCGCATCTTTCATTCCGTTTGCCAACACAATATCTTTTTTTGCACTAAATGCATTTTTCATAAATGGATTTGCTTTTCCTTTAAATTTTCCATAATGCATAACTTCATTTCCATATTCAATCCAAGCGCCAAAATATCCACCTTTATTTTTTTTGAAAACACCTTTAACTCTTGGCCCTACATAACCACCATGAACTTTTTTTGAAGATTTTGTTCTAAAAAAACCTAATGATTTTTTTAATGTTCCTGGCTTAATCATTAAACTTTTATCTGGTGGATAAGGAATATCTTTTGAATGTGTTGGAGCATTTGATTTCGCTCCATCAACTAATGGTTTTGAATTTTTCCTCCAAAATTTTGCCCAAATTTTATCCTGATCCATTTGTTTTGGCAATTGCATAAACATTTGATTGATTTCTTTCAATCCTTTTAACTCAACCGAAACACCATTTTCTGCCATTATTCTTTCTCTTTTGTTTCTATTTCCAAAAATCTTTCTCTTCCATCAATTTCTTTTACGCCATTTACAAAATAATATTTTGAATCATATAAAATTCTCATATCTGGATCAATTGTAATATCTAAATTTCTAATGTAAAAAACTATATCAGAAACTTGAACTCTTTGATTTGATTCTTCCTTTTCTGAACTTCTTTTCCAATCTACTTTTGCCCAAACTGTTTTAAACAAAGAATAACTTTTAATACTTTCTCCATAATCATTGATAGTATTTGTAACCTGATCAATTCTTATTCTCCTATCAAGTTCGCCAGCAATTAACATACTTGAATTTTATATTGATCCAATAAAAATTTTGATGTTTGCGGAACTTCTGTTGCTGTTCTTCCTGTAATAACTGATTCTCTATTTCCGTACCAATTCCCAATTGTTAAAAGAATAGCTTGTTTAATTCCATCAGGAACATCTGAAGCAGCATTTCCATATCCAACTTTGTATCTAACCTCAACAGCGTTAATTCTGTTTGCTAATGTTGGAAATGATTGATTTACATCCAATGCAATTCTTGCTGGCTCTGATTCAATATCCTTTAAATAAATTGAAGAACTTAAAGTTTGATATGTGTTTGTTGAATCATAATATTTTATAACAACAATTTCTGAAACGGGAGATTTGTATAATTGAACAGCATCATCCCAATAATCACAATATTGTTTTACTTCAGTTTCAATGAAATATTGATTTGTGTATATTTCGCAACTTTGAGTTGCAGCAACAATTAAATTTGTTATCAATGTATCATCCTCAGTTGTATCAACTTTTAAATGATTTTTTGCTTCCGTTAAAGAAACTGGATAAGATGTTGCTGCTGTTAAAACTGAAAGTGCTCTTTTCATTATTTATTTTTAAAAAAGGAGCGAGCCGAAACCCGCTCCAATAATATTAAAGTAAAATTATGCTTCTATTAAATTAACAAATGCTGATCCGTTTTGACACGCATCCCCATCAACTAAAGAAGTAACAATCATTCTTGGCTCTCCAGTTGCTCCACCAGTATAAGGATCAAATAATATATCTAATCCACCAAATTGAGCAATATGTACTTTAGAGAAATCTCCAAACAATGCATGCCCTTTTGAAGCAGTTCCAGAAGATGCAACATTTCCAGAAACGAATCCAAAGTAACCATTTAATCTTTTATCAAAATTATCCCATATTGGAGAAACAGAAGAAACTTGAGCTAATCCTTTTACAGTTTTATAAGCATCAGTATCTAATAAATATGCCATTCTTGCACCCTCTAATTGAACACCAGCTTCAAGAACTGTTGCTTCCATATCTAACCAATCAGAAGCAGTTACAGTTGTTGGCCCAGTTGCAGCATCTGCAAAAATAGATGCAGGAGCATTTGTTTCATCAGCTGTATTTAATAAAGCCCCCTCTAAAGTTGAAGCAATGTTTTGCGCCATGTTTCTTTGAAGTGCAGCTTCTAAAGAAGGATTTTGGATTAAAGATTCATTTGAAACATTAACAACAGAAATCAATTTCTTTGGAGTTAAAGTTATAGATGAAGCAGTTCCAGTTGCAGTTGAAGCAGATCCTCCAGCTTCAGGAACGAAATAAGAATTTACACCAGAAACAACTGGGAATTTCATATTATTGATTCCACTGTAAAAATTTGCTCCTGCTGATGCAAGAACTAAATTTGCTTCAAGTTGATCTGTAAAACTCATTGTTTCAGTTGCATTAACAGCAGAAGTTCCAACAGCAGCTCTTGATTCTAAAATTGAAGAAGGAATTCCGATTCCTTTAAAATTTTGTCCTGTATATCTTGATTCGTTTCTTGCTTCCTGATCCATTTCTTTAACTACTCCAGAAAGTGTTCCAGTGTAAGCTTGACGCATTGCTTCTTGAAATGTGAATTTTTCAAGATCTTTGTCTTTCTTTGGCTCAACAATATTTCCTGAAACTTTTGCAGCATCTCTTAAAGATTTTTCAACCTTTTCAGCTCTTGTAATTTTTACATCAACACCATCAATTTCTTTTAAAATTGAATCCATTTCTGTATTTTCATCAGTATTTAAATCTCTTTCTTCAGCAGTTGCAGTTTCTTTTATTACTTCCAACTTACCAACTAAATCAGATCTAAATTCTTTTAATTCTTTTGAATTTTTCATCTTTTTTTTATTTGTTTTTATTATTACTATTTTCTTTTAGCTATTTCAATCTTTAGTTTTGCTAATGATCGCATAACCAAATCTTTTTCTTCTTTTTCGTTTTCTTTTTGTTCTTTATATTTTGCCAAACTTCTTTGAGCAACAACCAAATCGCTCTCAGCTTGAGAATAAGCTGGATAAACAACGGGAGAAATGTCATAAAGTCTTTCAATTTTTGTTATTGTTCTTATATCATTCCCGTTTTCATCAGTGCTCCATTCATCATCTCCAACAATAAAAGCAAAACTTGATTGTGAAATGTTTCCGTTTTTCATGTTAATTGCCAAATCTTTTCCATAAGAAGTTTCAGGAATATCAAATTCATATCTTAAACCCTTTTCATCAACATCAAGTTTTAATGTTCCACTTGTTGAACGAGCAAGAACAAGATTTTGATCATGGTTAATTAA
>Ga0209337_1001568_pt1 | contig 17282 bp, 39 predicted proteins | sample LinPmetageLP53_FD_184044 | JGI IMG/M metagenome (GOLD analysis project Ga0209337, IMG submission 184044) | Marine viral communities from the Pacific Ocean - LP-53 (SPAdes) (version 2) | ecosystem: Environmental > Aquatic > Marine > Oceanic | place: Pacific Ocean | collected 2010-02-08 | reverse complement strand
CACTAAGCCCAACAAAGAGCATCAACGAAAGAAGCCTTCAATAAGAAGACCAGCCTAATCATCAGCACTGCAAGTCCGCTGCTCAGCCTGACCTCCTCAGGAAGCTATCCCAAGGAGGCCACATAGGCTGGCGCGTGCTCTTACAAGCTAACGACTCAACCACAGTACTACACTACGCTGACACAGTCAACATAGGCAAAAAGAAAAACCTCTCCCTCCCCCTATTGACACAACTCTCTCTACTCTTCACACTAGAGGGCGCGTCTGGGAGGGGAAGCTTACTTAGTAGTAATAGTTACTAGTAGTACTAGTCTTACTAGTTACTACATTAATAAAAGAACAGAGTTTTAGAGGGGGGTGCAGGGGGGAGACCTTTTTAAGTTTGGAATTCCCTAGTGATACCAGCCTCTTAGAGAGCCTATCCTTCAGGAGTCTCTAAAGTCTCCATCGTGAAGTAGTCAAACTCTGCGTAAGACACCTCTTCATCAAGAGCTTCTCTAGCATCAGCCTCTAAGGCGTCTAGAAGAGCCTGGAAGGCCTCATCAGGTGTCCTGCCTAAGCTCACAGCAGTCAAAGCGAACCTATAGGCATTCACAGGGCTCTCAGCAGCATCACTAGTCATCAATGTGTCTCCTCTTCACCAACTGTAGACGAACCTAGCATTCATTACACGCTGTCACAGTAACTACGCAGTTAATAAGCTGACATAGTCACTGCCCATGCTTACCTGGCATAAATATATATACGCCCACTGACCCCCCGGGGGGGTGGGTTCGGGCTCTCGCGTCTGCCCTGGTTCGCGGCTCCTGACCGTCTCCCGCCGTCCCTGGCGCTCCCACACTACCGGACAACCACCGAACGCTCCTGGGAGGCCCTCAGAGGCGATTCTAGGGCTTCTGCCCTTGCATCCGCACCTAGGTACCTAAAACAGAGCAGGCGAGAATTGGCCTTTTTCCCCAATGATTCTAGGTAGTTAGGGGAGCTTGAGGGGTAGTACCCCTTGATAGTAAAGCAACACCAACATAATACCCCGCACACTATGTACCTATGAGGGATAGTGCCTCTCCCACGCGCGCGTCTCCTATAAGACACCAAACCTGTCATTGGCCCTTGCACATGCCATGCCAATTCGCAGGGCATAGTGGCACGATTTATTTTTATCTTTTTCACCATTGTCGGAGCATCGGTGTATTATCTGGATGAGTGGTTCTTGTGAATCACTCGCCGGGCAATAACGCCCAAAAGTTAAAACAGGAAAAAACACAATGAACACTCCCGCAAACAAGATTACCAACATCGCCGCCACTCCCGCCCCCACTCAGGTTGACGACTCTGATTTTCAGAGCACCCACGCCTCCCACACTGAGGACCTGATTCTCTGGGGCGTCAAGAAGCTTCGCGCTGAAGGTCTCGCTTGTCCCTTGCCAGAGTACGGCATGAGCGAGGGCCAGACTCAGAAGTGCGACGTTACGGGCAACACTTCACAGACTTGCATTGTCTCCGCGAAGTTGTCGCAGAATCGAGCGGAGGGAAAGGTGGCGACTATTCAAGGCAACAAGTTCCTAGTACAGGACAGCGTCGTGCACGCTGCTAGCGTCTTGCACGGCCTCGCTGGCCTCTGTGGCATGGTCGCAAAGGGGAAGCCGAACATGCGGAATTTCTCGCGGCGTAACAAGGTGTTTGTTGCGGCCCTTACCATTTTGGGTGTCGATTCTAACCCTGAATTCGACTTCAAAGGGGCGCGCGGTGGCGTCTGTTTCTTCAGCCTCAACGGAACCACGTTGAAGGCCATCCTTCCCATGATTGATGGCATGGACAAGGTCGACGTGAACGGCGGTCAAGAGGTTGAAGCAAAGAAGGCCAATACCCCTAGCACTACCCTCTACCTTAAGACGGACGCAGCAGACGTCGCCGCCTTCCGCGCCCACTTTGGACTGGATGAGGACGCGTCGAATTCTGAGGTAGCAGCGAAGGTCCTTGAGGCCATGCGTGACCTCGCGGGTGTCGAGTCTGCCGCAGACCTCGCGGCCTAGTTACCGGGCTACTAGGGGGGGCTTCGTGCCCTTCCCTAGTAGACGGGGGTTCACCCCCTGCTCACTTGAGCACCTTAAGTCCTAGAAGTTAAAACCCTCCCACGGAGACAAGAGCATGAACCACGCCCGAATGATTCGCGCCATGAGCGCCGAAAAAATCCTCTCCCTCATTCCCTCCCTCTCTCCCTCCGCTCTGGACTTCGTCGCTGGCCTCGCTGAAGAGCGAGAGAACGCAGCGCGGGAGGCCCACGGCTGCCCTTGCTGTACCTCAGATGAGGAGGCCGAATGGGCTGAAGTATGGGAGGCCGCCACTGATTGATTCTTAACTCTCTCTTAATTCCTAAAAGTTAAAACCTCAGGAGAATTCAACATGAAAAGCAAGACCGAAACAATCGAGATCGACGGAGTCAAGTACCCCGTCCCTACCATCGAGCAGCTTAGAGACTGGACCTTTGACGGAGTCTGCGAGTGTCCCGATGGCTGCGAGACTGAACCGGACGGAGACTGCGAGCACGGCCAGCAGTCCTGGCTCCTCATTCTCGGCTACATCTAAGCCACTTAACCCTTAACCCTTAGAAGTTAAAACCACAGGAGAAATCATGGAAACCACAATTGCAAACGACATCGAGCTTCTAACTGAGCTGGAGCTGACCACCGCTGACGCCGACATCCTGCGAGTCGCCCGCCGTCTGGCTAAACGCCACGGCATCGACGCCTCGCAGCTCAGCACCACCCGCTGCGAGCCGTACATCGAGGTCTGGGACGGTGCCCGCTACGACGGCGGACCGACGCGGAGCTACCAGGCCAGCTACCTGACTGACAACAAGCGCCAGCAACACGCGGAGGCCAAGCTGCACTACACCCTGGGGCTGGTTCGCGCCGTCCTCCTCCCCAACGGTTAACACTCTGCTAGCAGGCACGGGCTCCCCTCGTGTCTGCAATGCAGCGTGTTGCTGCTAACTCATAACTCTTAGAAGTTAAAACCTCAGGAGAATAAGAACATGAAATTCAGAATGGAACAATGCTTTAGCAATAACAGAGGCGTACTCACTAACGGAAAGATGGGCCTGATAGTCGAGGCTGACACGCCACTAGAGGCGGCTCGCAAGGGCATGTCAGTCCTAGTATCGCGAGGCGTGCGACCCTGGCTGTCCTCTCCGGGGAGCGAAGCCCTAGTGCGAGAGAATCAAGGGTGTGGACCGTCACACTTCTTCCTTGTAGACGATCTGATTGACCCACCTCCGGAGAGCAAGAACATGACACAGGCAGAAATCGCATCAGTTACCCGAACTATCCGCGACCTAGCACGGGCATACCTACAGGCTAACAACTCAGACTCTGAATACGCTGAGTCCTGGCAGACCTACAGCCACGCTAGCAAGATTTGCAACCCGCTTGGCAAGGTGATCGAGATCATCGTTGGCGAAGAGATCTCAGAACGTTTCTGGGCACACTGCGAAGTCGATACGATGGTGTCCGAGTACATCCACAAAAAGACGCGGCCCGCCGACATAGAGTGTACGCACTGTGGCTTCCGATACCGCGACAACGACACGACTGGGCTGTGCGACCCTTGCGACTGGAAGATTAATCTCACCAACCCTTAACCCTTATTTATTCAGCCGAATAAATAACTCTTAGAAGTTAAACCTAACTAACCCAAGCAGGAGAACACGACATGAAATACAGCGAAGAAGAATACGACAGGCAAGAACTCGCCGCGACCAATCGAGAACTCGCCGCTCACTCACACGCACCCGCCGATGTCAGGGCTGAACGCAAGAATGATTTCTCTCTAGACCTACAGCTACGCCCTGAGCTGGTGGCTGACCGCATCCGTTGGATTGAGAACGGAGACTACGGGAGGGGTGCTCAGATTCTCGGGCGACAACTGAAGAAGAGGGGTCTCGGGCTCTATCCTCTCATTGGTCAGCTTGAATGGAGGTGCTCTGCTATCGACGCTCGACGTGCCTACATCGACTCTCAATAACCCTTAACCCTTAGAAGTTAAAACCTAACAGGAGAATAAGAACATGACGACAAAGATTATATACAACGCTTGCTACGGAGGCTTCGGTCTATCAGACCTTGCTGAGGCGGCACTGCTCCGCGCTGGATGTACGCAGGAGGAGGTGTACGACTTCCGCTACGAGAACCGACACGACCCGCGACTAGTCCACGTTGTCGAGACTATGGGTTCCGAGTTGGCGAGCGGAGAATGCGCTGAACTCCGCGTCGATACGATCTCTGGGGATAAGTACAGGGTGTGCGAGTACGACGGGGTCGAAACTGTCCAGACTCCCGTCAACATCAAGTGGGTGGATGTAACGGCAACCCTTAACCCTTAGAAGTTAAAACCTAACTAACCAACACAGGAGAATAAGAACATGAACTTTACTATCTCACCCTACCTACCGGGCAAAGGCCCGACGCTACAGATAGACCTGCTCAACTGCACGATGACCGCCATCGAAGGCGATGACTCGCGACTAGTTTTTAAGTGGGGCATAAACGACTACCGACCATCAGCCTGCGGAGAGACAGACATTCAGGAGGCATGCTCACTCTTTAAGTTTGCGGAGGCTTACGCTGAACGGGGCGATGAGTTTGACCGTAGCCCTGAGGATGCGGAGCAACTCGCTATCGACTGGTGGAGCGAGCACGGCGAGGCTATGTCGTGCGAGGTTTCCTACCTAGAAGATGAGGACTAACCACACTATTTATTCAGCCGAATAAATAACTCTTAGAAGTTAAACCCCAACAGGAGAACACGACATGAGAAAGCTTTGGATACGACCCGTTCACTGCAAGGACACAGACAGGCTGCTGTCGATGGCTGTCTGCACAACACCCAACGAACTACTGGTAGACGAACAGATCCTCTGCCACTTCCCGATGGACGCATCAGGAAGAGAGATCAAAGAGGAGTACGGGGATGACCTTGTGCTCTGGGGAACTCCAGTTACTGCGTAACAACTAACCCTTAACTTTTAAAAGACCACTTTTAAAACTAACCCAAGCAGGAGAACACGACATGACTACTGACAACAACCTACTCGCTCGCGGAGGAAGCATGAAAATGAAGAGCTGGATAATTTATGTGACGAAAGTCACCGTCGCCAAGGCTTCGTTCACTGTCGATGCCGAAGACAAGGACGCCGCCTGGGACGCCATCGAGTCGTTCGACGCCGACAGTGCCTTGGAATGGGATGAGGCCGTCGTTACGGACGTTTCTTATGAAGTGGAGGGAGCATGAGCAGCAACGTACCTGACGACGGCTCTGTCTATAAATAAACCTTGACAAGGCTATGGCATAGTGCTATAGTCGTAAGCAGTGAACAAGACCACCAACTAACAGGAGATAAGACATGACTAAGAGCTTCCGACTTTACTGCAAGGCACCCGGCGACAAACGCTTCGGCCCGGTTGACTGGGCCAACGGTTCAATCGTGGGCAACCTGATACGGGCTACGATCTTCACCGCTGAGGAGAAAGAACAGCTTGAGCGGGTAGACCTCGCGCATGCCAGCAACGCACACCTAACCTTTGAGTTCCGACCCGTTAACTTCTAGGAGTTAAACCAACTCAACCCTAACGCCTAGCCGGGGGCTAATCCGGCAGGAGAAAAACATGTACGACTTAACGCTAGGTTTCGGGACTAAGAACCCAACTCAGATAGCGAAGTTCAATGCGCTTCAAATCAAAACCATCCTTAGGTTTGGTCACCGCCCTATCTACGCATTCTATCGGCCTGTCCGCGTGACTTGCCCTAGTAGCTGCGTGCTCATGGAAAAAGACAGGGCACCAGCGCTGCGAGAGGAGGATGGTGGTGCTGGCTACAGGCAGGCAATCATCGACGCCTTCAGCCAGCGTAGCGACCTGTCATCGTGGCTCTACACCCACGCATGGCGAGAGGCTGAGGTGCGCGAGTGGCGAGACAACCTGCCTAGCAACGTGGGTTGCGTGGCTTCCCTCAACTCGACAGACGAGATAGCTGAGGCTGTGTCGCTGGGTTGGAAGTGTCTAGCTGTGGTGACTGCGACCGCTGACGGAAAGGGCTTCACACCAGAGGAAGCTAAGCAGACACGGGCGTCTATCCGTGAGGCTGTCGGTGATGTCTCTGTCCTACCGTGCCCAGCCCAGCGCCCTGAGTTGAGCATGGGCTGCGCTGACTGCATGAAGTGCATGCGAACTGACACGGGCAAGGTGACTGTGGTTGTGTTCGCTGCCCACGGAGCGCAGAAGAAGAAGGCCGGATGCGCTACGGGTGGGTGCTACGCGCAGAACGGACCCGTGAATTGGCACCAGAAGAAGTCTCTAGAACGACACATGGACCTGCGTGAGTGGGTGATGACTCGCCCCTACTACAGCCTAGTCCGGCTGTCTGTGTCCGGTGATGTATGGACTGACGACGACGACAGGAAGCCTGTGTGCTCGCCCGCTGCGACACGCTCTCTACAGGTACTCAACTAACCTTATTTATTCAGCCGAATAAATAACTCACAGGAGATAGACATGTTCAAGGACCGAAACTTCCGTGGTCGCAAGACCCTACCCAAGGCTCACTCAGACCTAGACAGGCCAGCGATGGAGGGTGCTCAGGTTGAGATCAGGGCGATGTACTCCCTGCTCATCGACCTAGCTGGTGACATCGGGGTGCCAGTCAACGAGGTGGACGCTGCGATATCTAAACGAATCAGCAACACCGTGGCTGACAGCCGTGGCTACCTGAAGCCCACCACTCACAACCCATAACTCTTAGAAGTTAAAACACAGGAGACAGACATGAGAATGCCAGACGAAAACCTAATGGACGCCATCGCACAGAGGGACCTCTTGTACACATTCATGGCCCGCGTATCCGTACAACGAGAAGAAGCCAACAGCATCCTGAAGGAGATGCTGGGGGAAGACATGGCTTCACACAAAGAGACAGGAGCAGACCGCGAGATTGACTACACGTTCGCCCGTGAGGTCATCAAGTTTATCGACGCCACTGAGCGCTACTACAACAACGAACAGGAGTAAGACAATGAACCCATCCCTCTTCAACACTTTGATTGTGATTCGTTTTTACAACGAAAACCTACAGGCCCATCACTGCTGGGTGACAGATTCCAAGGCTACGGCTGTTCGATTAGTCGCTGACCTTGAGTCTCATAAGCACATCACCGACATCTCAACCTACGACGCAACCTGCAAGGAGTAAGAACATGCAAGACAACAACTACAGAAACCGAGACGAAGACGACATACCCACGGCACTGGCCGCTATCGCTCAACCCCTAGTGGACAGCATGCACGCTGAGATACGCATGCTCTACTGGATGCTGAAGGAGCAGATTGGGCACGGCAGCTACCGAGTGGAGTTGCTTGAGAGGATGATTGCTGACCACATCGAGCGAAGCGAGGGGGAGGACTGATGTACCTATGCAGAGTGTGCGGATACAGCACCAACAAACCACGCTGGCCTAGGGGCTACTGCCCTTACTGTAGCGCCGAGACACCGCCAATTCCATGGCCCAACCTTAACAAGGAGAAACGAACATGACCTACGCAACCTACCTACCCGTTACCCAAGACATCCTAGACCTACAGAAGACCGGAAAGAGGTTCGCCCCTACCCGTGCCTATCAGGCGCTAGACCACAGGCTGAACGACGGGACAGCTATCATCCCTGACCTCCGAGTGGCGGACAGCATTGTCCAGGCTGCAGCAGGGGGCATGACAATCCCCGTTGTAATCAGCGAGGACAGCTACAGGGTGCGCGCTGATGTCGAGGAGGCTCAGAGGCTACGGTCTGAGGCGTTCGCTGCAAGCTGTGCTCAACAGGGGCACGACGGTAGTGAGCGCGACACGATGCGCTGCGATACCTGCGACACCAAGGGACCGGGCTACATGTACTACGCACCGAATGCAACGGGCTGGGCTACGCCTGTCCTGTTCATCGGTGACTGCTGCGAGGGATGACATGACCTACCTAGAGGAGCAAGCCTTGTTAAAGCGGACCATCGAAGGATTCCCCGATGAGTTCACCCTCTATAACTGCCATCGAGCTTACCGAGTGGACAAGCTTAGGTCCTACGTCAGCACCGATGGATCAGTTCAGATCGTCATTGATACACAGATGCCCAGCGGAGAGTGGGTTAACTACGCACGAACCAACGCTAAAGACCTATTCCCTAAACCAATCAAGAGGAGGCTGACATGTGCAGCAAACGAACTGAAGTAGAAGACGAAGACGAAGACTATGACCACGGCTATCACATCTACGGCTGCGATGTATGCGGCTGGTTGGGATGGACAGACACAGGAAACTGCGAGGAGTGCGTTATCTGCGTGCACTGCGACCAGCCCCACACAGACACAGTTCCTTGCGAGTGCAAGGACGAAGAGGAGGAAGCATGAGCGACAAGGACACACCCCGTTGCGAACACGGAGTCCCCATTGAGCGACTCCCAACCACCCATCAGTGCCGATACAGGCACGGCTGGAAGAGGTCGCTGGTAACTGCGCTTCGTAGCCTCTCGGAAGAAGAGCGAGCGCAGGTTATAGAGGAGAGTAGCCGAGATCAGGAGGAAGCATGAGCAACGACCTAGACAGACTGATGATGCGCGCTGACATGGCGAGGAAGGAGGCCCGGTTGAATGGCATGGCCGACCCTCCCCCGCTGTCCCCCTACTGCGAACACTGCGAGGGGAACGGGTATGTCCAATGCGACTACGATGAAACCACACCATGCACACACTGCCTTGATGGTCGTGAGGTAGCTGAAGAGGAGGCTAAGAATGTTTGAAGCAATACGACAATGGCTGTGGCAACGACGTGAGCGACAGCTCTACGCTGAGATGTCACGCAGGATTAACCGTGACAGAGATAAGATGCGTCCTGTCATGCCCTTCAGGATAGGCGAGGACGAGCGTGGCTACCTCTAGAATCCATCCTGCTAGTTCGCAGGGGTCTGGGCTTAGGCTCACTCTCTGCGAGCTAAGCACGGTGCTCTGAGAGGCTTGCCAACTAATAGGAGAAATAAATCATGACCCTTGTCCACCCTCAACCCACCACTAAATCCAATAGGAGAAACACCATGAACAATCACACCCACTACTTAGCCTCTACTGCCTCAGGCTGGGCTCGCTTGCCTGATATTTACGATGCCATTATTGATGCTGCCAAACGCACTGGCCTAGTTAGCAACGACTCTCCCTTTGAGTTCTACGTCTACGCCTGCGGAGATAGCGCCCGCATCGACGGTCCGTGGGGGAACCTTCGATGGGACAAAGACGAGGAGCCCCCTGTCCTTGTCCGTCGCGGAAAGATCGTTCGCGAGGAAAACCCTGGTGGCGCGCTCTGGGAGGACATGTCCACTCAAGAGCAGACCGATAAGTACGGCTTTGACGGCTACGGAGATCCGAACCTCCCCTCCTACTACAGGTGGCGCATCACTGAGATCGAGGAGCTAGAGGAAGAGGTGCCTCCCATTACTATATAGGGATCAAAAGCTGCAGTACTACTACTAGTACTACTTACTACTTACCTAGTAGCTATCTCCTCTACTCCCCCGTCTAGGGGGTGAAGAGGAGAGGAGATAGCTACGCTTACATCTAGTAACAGGAGAACTAAACATGCAATACAAACACACTATCGTCAGTGAAGATCCAGCTGACTTCTTCCTTACCTGCAAGGCACACGAGCTGTGCTTCAGGTGTGAGGGGAAGGTCAAGGATGGGCTACCACTGGGCGCTGTCCATCAGCACAAGAACGTCACAACCATCACGGGAGGTCCCCTCTGCAGTGACTGCTCTGTGGCCTTCGTCCTCTGGCTAAGTGAGTCTAATAAATAACTAGTGCATGGCCTTGACAAGGGCTATCAACAGGCGTAGTGTGACTGTGACATCGGGTGTTCCGGTGCTGCCACGCTGCCTTTAACTCAGGAGAATTAAGACATGGATGAACAAGACGTAGACGTAATGGAGTGGTCTTCATGGCAGGCCAGGAAGTCTCTAGGAGAACTCGTTCAGGCTGCGAACGCAGCTATCGACCAGTTCAACTGGCTCTACTTGATGGAGCAGAAGCTAGAGAAGATCTGGAAAGCCCACCCTAACGGAGAGCAGAAGCTAGGAGAGCTTTCTTCCAAGACCTTCAAGGCTGTGTTGGACAGCCTTCCAACTGACGAGCAAGCCGGGACAACTTCTGTCCCTGCGCTCAGCTAACTAGAACTAGGAGATAGAAACATGAACACCGACACCCTCACTGAGAACATCGAGTCCATCCTTGAGTGCGCCAAGGCTATTCAATACGAGCTTGAGAACAACAGCGGAGATCACGACGAAGCTATCCAGTTGTACGAAACACTTGAAGGCAACGGTGTCACCACTGATGCGGACGAGATCGTCGCGGCAGTTGAGTTGGTTGCAGAGCTTTCGTCTGACGACGCTGCTGAAATCAACAGCGCACTTGAGTTATGGGAGAGCGTCAACAGCAACGGTCACGACACTGACGACATAGGCGATGCCCTTGATGTCTACGCCGCTGTGTCTAATAGCTCCACCTGTCCTACTGAGATTGAGGGCGCGATGGATCTAGTAGACGAGTGGAGCGAGCACTGCGCTCATACCTGGGCTGACCCAAAGTCTATGGCTCAGGGGTTCAGTGACCAGTGCGACATCGTCTCCGTCTTTGAGCGTGTCACAGGTCGCAACATCCTCTCCGTTGAGGACGCTGAGGCTGCTGTGTCAAAGCTGGGCAACCTGCCTGACAAAGAGCAGGCTCTGTTGGATGCCATTAAGGCTTTCTGTGAGCCTGCTAAGGAGTCCACTATCTGTGAGCCCCCTGGCGTTAGCTTTCTGTAAGCCCAACCACTCTTAACTTCTAGGAGTTACGAGACCACCCGTCGCCTGCGTCAATCCTGGCGTAGGCGACACCACCAAACAATTTTAAAAGACCACTTTTAAAAGGAGTTAGAACATGTCCTCTGAGATTACTGAAACCGATAGCATGATGTACGCCGGAGCAACCCCCTGGCACGGCCTTGGCAAGTACGTTGGTGACGAGCCCGTCACTACTGAGATTGCCTACCGCATGGCTGGCCTTGACTGGGAAGTTGAGAAGCGAACCATCATCGTGCCTCCCACCTACGAGGGCGGTGTCAACCTTCCTCTTCCAGACCACAAGGCTGTTGTCCGCAAGGACACCAACGCTGTGCTGGGTCTAGTTGGGAGCGGCTACCGCTGCTTCCAGAACCTAGAGATGGCGAACTTCGCTGACGAGTTGGTGGAGGATGGGTCACTTCGCATTCACACCGCTGGCTCTCTTCGCGGTGGGGCTAAGGTCTGGCTGCTGGGTAAGATTGGGTCTACTGAGGTAGTTCCAAAGGACCGGGTAGACCACTACCTATTCCTTTGGAATGGACACGACGGGAAGTCCGCACTGCGCTGCGCCTTCACCACTGTCCGCGTTGTCTGTGCCAACACTGCTCGCGTTGCCCTGTCGCAGTCGAGAGGTGAGGGCATCAGCATCCGTCACACAAAGAACATGGCCCTCAAGGTGGGCGAGGCTCGACGTGTGCTGGACATTGGTCAGAAGGCTTTCGCTGAGTCCGACGAGTTCATGAAGAAGCTGGCTGACATTCCGATGACGACCAGCGACTGGATTGACTTCTGCTTGACGATCTTCCCCTCCCCACCTGTCAGTGAGGATGGAGAGTTCAGCAAGCGAGCCATGACGCGAGCGGACAACAATCGAAGCACGCTCACCTCGCTCTACCACGACGGACGGGGTGCTCGTATCCCTGGTGTCCAGGGTACGGCTTGGGGTGCATACAATGCGATCACTGAGTACGCCGGGTACCACCGTCAGACTCGTGGTGACCAGCGCTTTGAGTCCCTGATGATGGGCTCTGGTGCTGACTTTGTACGCAGCGGAACGAACGTCCTTCGGTCCCTCACTAATTAAACAACAGCCATAGCCAAGTCCAGTAGCTCCGTGATATTGTCAGCGGAGTTACTGGACTGCTTGGAGGCACCATGAAAATTACAGAAGAACAGTTAGAGAAGTGCGTTGCTGAGTACGAGATGGGTGACAGCTTGTCTGCCCTGGCAGCGCGGTATGGGGTGAGCCTACCCACGATACGAAGCTACATCTGCGACAAGACCACCATCCGTGGCAAGGGTCCTGTCGCTGGTAAGCCTGGGTTGCGTAAAGAGCGCGGCCCTGAGTGGGATGGGCTGGGTAAGATCCCAGACGCAGAGGTTGCTAAACTCGTTGGCTGCTCAAGGCAGAACGTTGCAAGGGTGAGAGAGATGCTTGGCATCCCTTCCTCCCGTGACGCTGAGATCTTTGCTCGCATGTCTAAGGCGAACAACGATGGCTGAACCACTCACACAATCAGAGCTATCTACATTCTCTCGATGCGAGGTACGACACGATATCCGCTACAACAAACTGCTTGTCCCTTTTGATACGCACCCTGCCCTGTTGATGGGCACTGGGTATCACGCTGGACTTGAGCACCAGTCTGTTGACGCAGCTATCACCGCCATGCGTGAGGACTCTCCTACATGGAGCAAGTGGGAGGGGTCTGTCGCTGCTGTGCGTGAGGCCACTGTTGCTGCGATGGTAGGTGGAGCGTTGGACAACTGGATTCTGTGGCCTGACATCCACGAACTAGGGTTCAGCGTCCCCCTTCGTAACCCGTCTACTAACAGGGCAAGCAGGAAGCATTCTCTTCAAGGCGTCATAGATGGCGTCTGGAATAGAACGCATCCGAACTTCCCTGGCGAGGTGGTGCTAGGTGAATGGAAGACTGCAGCCCAGGTTAGCCGTGAGTACATGACTCGCCTGGAGATTGACTTCCAAGTGAGCACCTACATGTGGGCAGCTAGTCAGCACTTCGGTGTGCCTGTTCGCAAGATGGTCTACCGGATAGCTAAGAAGCCAACTATTAGGCAGAAGAAAACAGAAGAGCTTGGCGAGTACATAGAGAGGCTGACTCAGGACTATCTAGACCGTCCTGAATTCTACTTCTTTGAGGTGCTTGTTGAGAGGACGGACGAGCAGCTATCTGACTGGGCTGCTCAGGCGTGGGCTACCCACCTTCGTGTCTCTGAGATACGGACTGGGCGGGCTATTCCAATCCGCAGTACGCAATCCTGCGTTAACCGGGGCAGGTGCCCCTACTTCGATCTGTGCGTAGGTGCAGTGACGAAGGATTCTTTCAAAGTATTAGACCAACGACACACAGAGTTAAAGGAGAACAACAATGAGCCTACTTCCTAAAGAACCTAGCCCTCCGAGCAATCGGATGTCTGATTACACATGGCACTTCTACGGAATACCCGGTGTAGGAAAGACAACGCTGGCTAACCAATTCCCTAACCCCATCTTCATCGCTACGGAGAGCGGCACTGAGGCGATGCTTGCTGCAGCTGTCCCTGCCCGTAGCTGGTCAGAGCTTAAGGCTGTGATTGCTGAGCTTGCTCAGGGTGGGCATGGGTACAAGACGGTCGTGCTCGACACAGCTGACATCGCTTACAACCTATGTGAGACCTACGTCTGTGAGTCTAACGGTTGGAATGATGTAGCTGACGGAGAGTGGGGTCGTGGTTGGCGAACTCTTAACCGAGAGTGGACCAACATGATCACCCAGCTACGCATGCTGCCTATGTGCACTGTGCTGCTGGGTCATGAGAAGAGTGAGATGATTAAGGAGAAGCTAGGTAGCAAGATGGTGGAGACAGGGATGAACCGTGTCACCACTGCGCTACCTAACACTGCTCGTCAGACCCTTCACTCTGCTGTGGACTTCATCGTCCGCTGTGAGTTCACCCCAGAGAATGAGCGGATCCTCCGCACACAACCAGTAGAGAATAAGCGCGAGCGAGTTGAGGCTAAAGCTCGTGGCAGTAAGGGGGCAACCCTGCCCGAAACAATAGAGATGAGCTTCACGGCTCTCGCTGATGCGTTCAAGAAAACGCTAGGCACTAACACCAAGGAGAAGAAGTAATGGCTGACATCGGCAACATGTTTGATAGCGCACCGTCCACCCAGTCCAAGTCGAGTTCAGAGGAACGCAAGATGGACACTGTCCCTGACGACTCATACAACGTGGAGGTCACTGACTTCTCCGTCTTCGTGAGTAAGAAGGGTGACTACTATGTGTCGTGGTGGTTTGAGGTGATGTCTGGTCCGCACAGTGGTGCTCAGCTGCAGCGCTTCACTAGCGTTGGGCCTCGCACCTTCTCGTTCATTAAGAGCACGGTTAAGACGGCTGTTGGTCGTGTGCCTGAGTGGGAAGATCTGTTTGTTGATGGTCGCACTGGCCCCATCCGTAATGAGATTATCGGACGGGCTGTTCAGATCACACAGAAGTCTAGGGACTACCAGGGAAAGGTCTTCGTCAACATCTATGTAGACAAGGTCATTAAGAACCCTAGTAACCCTGCTCCAGCCCCTCCTGCTGACGCCTTTGACGAGGCTGATGTGGACGACCTCTTCTAGAAGCAGGTGCCCCCTCCTGTAGATAGGTCCGTACCGTCCTGGGGCACCACGATGCGTGCAAGCGCTCATGTTTTTGGACAATCAGATCTATGCCTGCTGGCCCGGTGAACGGAGCCCTGATTAGAAGGGTCTCAAGCCAGCACCCTTAACAACCAACTAGGAGTTAGACATGAGTGACGACAAAGAGTTTTTCTGCCCCTACTGCAAGCTATGGATCAACGACGGGGTCCATAGGCAGCATCACCACAACGACCCAGACGACCCAGACGAAGTGCGTGACTGGCGCGTGCGAGTGGACGGTGTGATCTACGAAGACGAGGAAGAGTTTGAAAAGTTGGGCTACTACGTCCGTCGAGAGGGAGGTGCGTGATGAAAAGCAAACGAACCTTCGACCGAAAATATGACCTAACCGAGGAAGTCCCTGATGGGCTTTTCCTTCCGTATGACTTTGAGTTTGTTCAGTTATTTCGCTCTTACTCCTGTGAATCCCTCCTTAAGAGGATTCACATTCTCTATGGATCCGTCTTGTGCGGGGCTGCGGGCCAAAGGACTCCCTGGCCGGTTCTGAACCTGTCCGCTGATTGTGAGTACACCTTCTGCCTGAAGTGCCAACGTGCGGCGAAGGCTGTCGAAGAGGGAGGTGCGTGATGCCTTACAACAACAAGACCCCCTTCGTAGCTGGCTCAGAGACTTCAGAAGAAGCAGCTAAGAGTCTTTACTCAGGCCCTATTAGAGAGAGGGTTCACAAGATCATAGAGAGCATGGACTGCTTAGGCGCTACTGACGAAGAGCTAGAGCGGAGACTCAACATGAAGCACCAGACTGTCAGCGCTAGGCGTAGAGAGTTAGTGCTCATGGGTAGAGTCAAAGACTCAGGAGTGAAGAGGCGCACTACCTCAGGCAGGAAGGCAGTAGTCTGGATAGCCTGCGACGAGCCCCCTCAGGTGGCGCACAAGGCTACTCTGTCGTGTCCTCTATGCGGGGGCTCAGGAGAAGTCACTAACCCCTACCCACTGGGCTCTCAGCCTGACCTCTTTGAGGTCACACGATGAGCCTGCTGATGACACACGGGAGGCTTGAGCGGTTACTTGAGATCGCACACGAAAAGCTTGCAGAGCTTGAGGTCACACACACGGCACACGCTAAGGCTTGCTTCGATGCTGGCTATAACATCGGCTACTTCAACGGCAGGCTTGATGAGAAGGAAGATGAACAAGTCTTTGGGAATGACCCTGGAGACGCTTACGAACTGTGGAGTTCAGACAAGGAAATGACATGAGCAGGTACGCATACATCAACTACAAAGAGGGAATCGCTAACGGAGTCCCAGAGTTCACGATGGACAGACTGAAGATGTACATCGAAAAGAAGCGTGCCCCCGGTGGGTTCCTCACTGCTGTGCTTGAGAACAAGCTGCATGAATCCTTAGCAAAGGCAGACAGCGGGAACCTAAAGGCTATCAAGGAGATTGCCTCTTGGATCTACTGGCACGCTCCAGGCAACTGCTGGGGTAGCCCTGAAGAGGTTGACGAGTGGTTAGACGGTGACGAGAACAACTGCTCTCAGTGTCTCGTAGCCCAGGCTATGAGCGGAGAGAAGACCTGCGAGCGCTGTGCCCTGTGAAGCATAGGCACCAGTACGGACCCTGGACAATCAAGAAGGTGGGGAGGCATGCAGACCTAGCGGACAAAGAGTACGCGATGGCTACTCGCTTCCCCCCCTTCTGGTCTAAATCCTGCGAGTGCGGAGCAGAGAACATGTACCGCTCTAGGAAACGTCCCTTAGCTAGGATGAACTTCAGAGAGATGTGGGGGGCCAAGGTCCTCTGACGCACGAAAGCGCCAGCCCTGGGGGGAAGACTGACGCTCTCTAGTAGCGAGGGGTAGCGCCACCCTAGGCGAGGAGGCTGAGAAGGTGACTGCCCTTGCTAGGTTATGAACAGGCTTACGTTTACGTTGGTGCCACTAGGGGCAACCCCACCCTGTCCAACAGAGGATACAGCGAGGGTTATAGCTGTAGAGCAAGTGATGCCCTTGTCTATGTAGATGACCGAGTCTGACCCAGACCCTCCACTAGTTACTGGGATAACGATGTCAGCCTCTCCGGTTGTTACGGCCATGCCGTCCCAGATAAGGATGAAGTTTGCTCCCGTTCCACCAGTCTTGTGGATGACATTGATTGAGCCAGACGTTCCTATGGCGTCAACTCTGCCTGTCTCTTCAACCTCTATCCCCTTGACGATGTATGACTGAATTCCAGGGAGGACGAACGGTGATGCTGCGTATGAAGTAGCCATTAAGAGGGTGTCGCAAGGAACGTAATGGTGACCTCACTAGAGGGAGCCGTAGTTCCAGCGGTTCCCTTTGAGGTAAGGACAGCAGCCTTAATGCCTGTGGCAAACGGAGCACCCTTGTCGAAGCTGTACTGAACCTTACCTCCAGCGTCAGCCTTTAAGATCATCTGTGGGTTGTTTGTGCCAATGGTGATAGCCCCGGTCGTGTCGTAACACTTCAAGTAAGAGGAGCTAGTGTTCAAGCTGTTGTCGATGACAACTGCGTACACATCTGTGGCTGAGGCGGTTATTGCCTGAACAGCAAGTGCCGCACCACCAGAGGGGAACGACTGAGTCATCGCGATAACGGTAGTCGCTACCTGACTCTCAATGATTGTACTTCCCACAGTCATTTAACTTGTTCCTCTATGCGAGTGATGCGCCGCTCAATCCTACGCTTAGCAGCCTTAGCCATGTGA
>Ga0209337_1001567_pt1 | contig 17297 bp, 7 predicted proteins | sample LinPmetageLP53_FD_184044 | JGI IMG/M metagenome (GOLD analysis project Ga0209337, IMG submission 184044) | Marine viral communities from the Pacific Ocean - LP-53 (SPAdes) (version 2) | ecosystem: Environmental > Aquatic > Marine > Oceanic | place: Pacific Ocean | collected 2010-02-08 | reverse complement strand
GGCGTTTTAACTATAACTTATAATGATGATTTAGTTAACGCAACAACGGTAGGTAGCACTGAAAACACATATCAATCTACTGGCAATACGTCAAGTAGTGGTATTGACTTAACTGCTGTTAATAATGCTGGTACAGCTAGTGGCAACGATATAGTAGAGCAAGTTCCAAGTAATACATCAGCAAGTTTTGAAAGTCAAACACCTAATAATTATTATTCATATAACATAAACGACGATTCTTATGATGTTGGTATTTCTCCAGAAGGTAGAAGATACGGTTTAGATCCTCAGTACTCTCAAATTAACGGATCGTTTTTTATAGATCAACTAAGAGGTTTGATTAAGTTTAGTTCAGAGCTTTCTGGAAAAACAATAACGCTTCATTATGTTAGTGACGGTTTAGGTACAGATGCTGAAATGGTAGTGCATAAGTTCTGTGAAGAGGCAGTATACAAACACATAGCTTACGGTATATTATCTACAAGATCAAATATCCCTCCATTTATAGTTCAAAGATTTAAGAAAGAAAGATTTGCTGAAACTAGAAAAGCAAAAATAAGATTATCTAATATTAAAATTGAAGAATTTACTCAAGTACTTAAAGGTATGGGTAAACAAATAAAGTAATATTATGGCAGAGATTAAACATGATTTTACATCCGGTAAGATGAACAAAGACCTTGATGAAAGGTTAGTTAGAAACGGTGAGTATAGAGACGCTATGAATATCCAGGTCAGAACCACTGACGGAGGAGGTGACGGTGTTGGAGATGCTGGCGTTGTTCAGAACCTACAGGGTAATTCTCAAGTTGGAACATCAATGGGTAATGATTTAGTTGATGGGTTTCTTGATGCAGACTTTGTTTGCGTTGGTTCAATAACTGATGAAAAAAGTGATAACGCTTATTTTCTTTTTACAAACGCGCACTCCACAGCTTCAATAAAAATAGATACTATAGTTCAACAAAATATTATAACCGGTCAAACAACTCCAGTTGTTGTTGATAAATGGCAAGTTGCTGCTACAGCAGCTCAAGCTGGAGGTATAGCTTCAATAAATGGAACATTTAATACGATAACATTAAATGGTACTGGAAACATTGAAACCGATCTTAGAGAAAACATGAGCGTTATGATTGGTGGTAACAATGCAACCACTGGTGCACTTGATGGTAATCTACTTCCAAGCGCAAAAATTAAATCAATTTCTGGAGACGTAATAACATTATACGACTACCATACAGCTAACTTAACTTTAGCTTCAAGCGTAACTTTTACACATGATAGAGTTTTGAAGTTTGACAATGATATTAGAATAACCGGTATAAATATTATAGATAATCTACTTCTTTTTACGGATGGAATAAACGAACCTAAAAAAATAAACATAACTAGATCTATTGCGGGTACAAACATATTAGGTAACACACATACCAACTTAATGGTAGTAGATACTATTGGAGATCTTGTTGAAGCTGCTACGTTAGAATTAAATGGAGTTGTTAGTGATTTACTAGAAGAACATGTTACTATTTTGAGGCCAGCTCCTAAAACACCTCCAACACTAGACATAAAGACAAGAGACTTAGGTGAGCTACAATTTACTACACCTAATCAATCCTGGTTATTGTCAGGTGTTCCACCTAATGCTGGTGATAATATTTTTATTGGGCTTGATTCAAATGACGTATCTCAAACTAGTCCTGATTTAGTTGAAACTAATTTTATAGCTAATGATACTTTATCTGTCTCGCAAGAAGAAGTAGAAGATGGTGAAAATGCAATTTATTTTAAAGTAAAGTTTATTACGTATGTTACAACAGATGGTAGTGATACACCTGTGTTAACACCAACTAGTAAAATACAAGTTCAAATAATAAATGAATTACCAGAGATGGGTGATGATGACAATGAGTGGTTACTTCAAGTAGAATTAGATAAACCAAAGTTTGAATTAAAGTTCCCTAGATTTGGTTATAGGTACAAATACGAAGACGGTGAATACTCAGCTTTTTCACCCTGGTCTGAGTTAGCTTTTGATCCTGGTGTATTTAACTATGATTCTACCCAGGGTTACAATTTAGGTATGGTTAATACTATACAGAGCTTAGTTATAAAAGACTTTATTCCATATTACACCGACAGAGCTTTAGACATAATGGGTGTAGATATACTTTATAAATCTACAGAATCAGCAAACGTATACACTGTAAAAAGCATTAGAAAAGAAATAGATCCTGAATGGGAATTGTTTTCTCCAGGAAACTTTGCTAGTGATGGTGTTAATTCAATAGAAACTGGTAGACTTGAAATAACATCAGAAGCAATACATAGAGTGTTACCGTCAAATCAAATTTTAAGAACTTTTGACAATGTTCCTAGATACGCTAAAGCGCAAGAGATAACTGGAAGTAGAGTTGTTTATGGTAACTATACTCAAGGGTATGATATTGAGTTTCCTGTTGGCTTAACACAAACTATATTTAGTGAAGAGGTAAATGTTCAGCCTAAAAAATCAGTAAAAACAATAAGAGATTATAAACTTGGGATGGTTTTTGGTGATCAGTACGGAAGAGAAACTCCAGTTATAGCGTCTTCAAATGCTTGGGAATTGTCGGATGGAACATATACGGCATCAACTGGTGATATATATGTTGAAAAAGATTTATGCGCTTTTGCAAATAGATTTACTGTTAAGCAAGAGTGGTCAAATCAACTTGGTTCAGAGGATCCTTCTAGTATGCCTTGGATGGAGTACGTAAAGTATTATGTTAAAGAGACTTCTAATGAATATTATAACCTTGTACTAGATAGATGGTATTACGCTAGAAACAACGAAAACATTTGGTTATCTTTTCCATCAGCTGATAGAAATAAGGTTGACATTGAAACTTATTTACTTTTAAAAAAAGCACATGGAGAGAATACAGCTGTGTTAGATAAGGCTAGATACAAAGTTATAGCAATAGAAAACGAAGCGCCTGATTTTATAAAAATAGATAATAGAGAAATGGGAGCTATTCCTATGTCTCATGGTGACGGTACTTTTTCCTCTATGTTTACAGACCCATCTGCAGATCCTAATACAAACGAGCCTGACAAATTAGTAGATACAGATAACAAATCAATAACTATATATCAAACTCAATGGGATGGGTTTTTAGATAGATATGGTGATAATTTGCGTGGAAACTTAAAAGCTAGAGTTGTTGGTAGAACTATGACAACAACTGGTAGTCCTACTATGCAAGCTGAAAGAAATAGTGGTAAATTTGAAACAGTTACTCATCACCACGGTATCACCTCAGATGGTGGTGATCCAAAATATGTAGTACATTTTAAACAGTCGTTTGGAGAATCTGCTAACATGAGGGACAAGTTCTTAAACGAGGGCATAGAAATAAATACTTCGGCTAACGATTTACAGTATTTTTTAGAGTTTAAAGAAGAGGTTGTAGAAAATAAACCGGAATTTGATGGTAGATTTTTTGTTTTAGTAGAAAAAGATACAGCTATTGAAAAAAATTTAGAAAAATTCTCTGGTAAGAAAACTGGGTTTATAGAAAAAACCTCTCACAAAATAGGTTATATAGATACTCAATTTTATAACCCAGCATTAAATGGTCCATACTCTACTGCGACTAGTAGTGGTACCGTGTGGGACGGAACAACTGTAGCTGGGAATGATGGAAACACCCCAATTTCTCCAAATGATGGTGGTCCACCAAATGAATGGTGGGGTTTTGGAACCTTTACTAACCCACTTGCTGTAAACTTTTTTGCTATGGGCTGCAATTCAGGGCCAGTTCTTAGTGCAACTAATACTTCTGTTAACACAGGCTACGAAACAAAACTATTTTGGCAAAAACACCATTTATTTCATACTAGTACTGGTCCATATGATTTTACAAACGATCTTGGTAGATCTAATCCAAATAAATTATTTTTAGATGGAGCTAGAGCACAAAAGTATCAGCTATCAGAATATAATGAAAATGGTGACGATGAGTCTAACTACCAAGTTAACGATTCTGATAGTCAAGCAGGTCCAAATTATGGACCACCAGAGGGTGGTGGGGTATCTATATATAACTACAAACCAACAGCTTTAGATCAAGGTAACGCAGGTAGTGGTTTTGGTAGAATGGTTATTAGCCAACAATCAAGAGGATGGGATAATGGACTAGGAGGGTTCGATGCAGAGGATGATGCGTTTGTCCTTCTTAATAGATTAAGAGAAGAAGGTACTTATTTTCAATTTACAAACGATACGTCAAACGACGGTAAGCCACACATTTACCAAACGGTTCATAGAGACGTTATCGATCCAAATTATTTACTTTCACCTAATTTAACTGATGATGCTTCGGGAGGTGTTGTAAAAAATTTTGCAAAACCAGCTACCAGTGGGAACGCCACACAGAATGACATAGACGTTGGCCAAACTTACTGTTATGATAGTTCTACTGCGTGGGTAGATTATGGTATATTTGGTGGTCAAAACGTAGGTATGTGGGGTAATGGTAGCCCTGGTGATGGTCTTACATTTAGTCACCCTTCTGTTACTGGCTCTTACGATGTTTCAAGTTTAACAACTGTTACTGTTACAAGTGGTGGAAACTTTTCAATTAATGTTGGTACAGGTGACGCAACCACCTGTGGTTCTTCAGACAACAAGAAAGACCAAAGAAGATGTAGTAGTTGTGAGAATACTGCTGCATGCAACAGACAGTCTCTTAGGTTTCAATTTAGAAGAGTTGATCCTGACACTGGAGAGTTAACAAATGAAGGTTTAAACCCAGAAGAGTTTGACCCTAGAGGACAAGCAAAACATGATGGTACTATTGGTAATATACAAATAGATATAATGGCAAAAGATAACGATCCTGGTTCTGAAATTATTCCTGAGTCAGATAGATCTGTTTGGGAAACAGAACCAAAAGAAGACGTTGGTTTAGATATCTACTATGAAGCAACACATGCCATACCAATGAAATTAAGAAAAGGTAACACATTAGCTTTTGCTCCATTACAATCTAAAGTAAATGCAATTAGAAGAGCTGCTAATGGTTGGTTGGGTGTAGACTTACAATCTTATAGTTTTGATGGCAATGCTTTCACAGATACAATAGTTGGTGGAGCTGAGTACACTACAAATGAATCTTTAATAAAAGTTGTTAACACAGACTCAAACGATGCTGTAGTTAATAACACTCATGGGTTAGGAATAAATGATTACATAACGTTTACGCATAGTAGTGGTTTACGTACTAGAAGTCAAATAACAGGGTACTACGCATTAGTTAATGGCACATATCAAAAACAAGTACCAACAGCTGTTACTATAGCATATAATCCTAATGTACTGACTGACGATAGCACCAATAACAACACAGTTACACTTCCAAATGGTACTGCTGGTTTTTCAATGGGTGTTAATATTGTGTTTGACGCTATCAACTCTAACACCGGTATTAGTCAAGGTAATGCTTCAAATGTGTCTGGAGTTTTTGGTAAAAACTTTGGAACTAGTATACAATTAACAGATACTAGCTTTTTTGACCAAACAGGACCTTCAGAATTAACAGCTACTTTTGTGATGCCAACTGGGTTTTACCAAATAGATAAAAATGTTTATCAATACGAAGTTGATTTAGGTTGGCACAATTGTTACTCATTTGGTAATGGTGTTGAATCAGATAGAATAAGAGATGATTTCAATGCTCCAACAATAGACAATGGTATTAAAGTATCTACAACGTTTATAGACTACGGACAGGAAGATAAAACAAGTGGTTTAACTTATTCTGGTTTATACAATGCTACATCTAGTGTTAATGACCTCAATGAATTTAACATGGGTGAAAAGATTAGTAAGAATATAAATCCAGCGTATGGATCAATACAAGCCTTAAAAACTAGAGAAACTGACCTTGTTACTTTCTGTGAAGATAAAATATTAAAAATACTAGCAAACAAAGAAGCTGTGTTTATGGCTGACAACAACCCAAATATAGTTGCAACCGATAGAGTATTAGGACAAGTAACAACGTTTAAAGGTAGCTACGGTATATCTAAGAACCCAGAGTCTTTAGCAACCGATCAATATAGGATGTATTTCACTGACACACAAAGAGGCGCTGTACTTAGATTATCAATGGACGGATTAACTCCAATATCAGATGTTGGAATGAGATCTTGGTTCAGAGAAAACTTAAGAGGAGCAACAGATTTGCTAGGAAGTTTTGACATTATTAACGGTGAGTATGACTTAACTATAAATAAAACAACAACTGTTTCATTTAACGAAAAATCTAAAGGTTGGGTTAGTTTCAAGTCCTTTATACCGCAAGAAGGTGTATCTGTTTCAGGTACCTACTTAACTATAAATAACGGTGGAATATTTAAACATTATGTTGATACTTTTGATGATAATAATATTGTTAACAATAGAAACACTTTTTATAACGCTGAAACCCCAGCTGAATCAACACTAACAGTTATGTTTAACGATCAACCTGGTTCTGTTAAATCTTTTAGAACAATTAATTATGAGGGTTCTCAAGCTAGAATAGATCAATACTTAGACGCTAATGGAAATCCAAGTGGTGACGACGGAGAATACTATAACATATTTGCTGATAAAAAAGGATGGTGGGTTGCAGACTTTCACACAGACCTACAAAATGGAAAAGTATACTGGTTTATAGATAAAGAAAACAAATGGTTCAATAATATTTGTGGAACAGAAACAACATTAGATAACTTAGACACTGCTGAGTTCACTGTTCAAGGTATAGGAACTCAAGTTGCAGATCCAGTATTACCAGAACCAGAACCAAGTACATTTACATTAACAATACAAAACGATATAAGTAATGGCTAGTTTAATAAATTGTCAACAGGTAGCAGCATATACAGCAGAAGAGTTTGCTGGAGACACGGGTTTTGGAGTAGCGACTTTAGAATTACAAAACCCACCCGCAGGTGCATTAGAAACATCAGCAACACCACTTTACTACTATTTAACAATAGAGTCTGAAAGTGGATATCATATTAAAGCTGAGAATATTAATATTGGTGGTGTTAATGGAGAGTTTCAAGAACAGAACGGTATTTACCAGTGGACAGATGGAAGTAATGTTACTGGTAGTGTTGTTCCAAGTGATATTTTAAACATTAGAACTATGGATAGTCTAGCAGACAACACAGACTGCGGCAACAAAGTTATAGTTGAAATAGTTTTGCAACCATCTTTTGTAATGCCAGCAAACGACCACTTTATTAATATTGATTTTGGTGGGACGGCTCAATCTTGCGCTCCAGTAGTAGATCCCGTGGTTAACCCAATGGCAAAATTTGAGCTTTTTATAAACTCAAATGCTCAGAATTTCGAATTTCCTGGCATGAGTGGTTATCATATGTATTTAGCTAAATATTTTGATAGCGAACAATACGCATCTTCAATTTATCTGCAAGGAAACCAAATTTCACAAAATTGTAATGGTAATAATCCTCCTATCTATGACTATAGCGGATGTTGGAATGATGAAAATTTTTTTAATGTTTCACCTTCTTGCTTAGATAGTTTTCAACCAACTTGTTATGGTAGATATCGTCCTGGCACCTCTAACTATAGCCCCGCAAATTTTTTTGATGTTACAAATACTAATAATGTTACTACCACTTGTGGTGCTCTAACAATTTGGAATCAGGGAAACATGCTAGGTGATGCATTTGAATCACATCCAAATTTAATGGAGTTCCTCCCTAACATGAATGAACCAGTTATCAATCATTTCACATACTCATATAGATTCAGTAGTGGTATAAGTGATGATAATTATTTATCACAAGTAGACTATCCATTTTTATCACCTGGTGATGGAATATTACCACCATACTTATGTTGGTACATATCGGTTGGTAGTACCAGCAGCTGGGATCTTGTTGCAAGTACAGAAACAATAGATGTTTGGAAAATAGTTAGTACAACATTTTATCCAGATATGAGCTTCGTTCAATCATTTTATTCTCCAGACACTATAGACTGTAGTTTTACTGGTACGGAGGGAGTTCTTATTTCTGAAAAAAATAGCAGTGGAGATATTATTCAAAATAATAGTAACCTAGATATAGACCCAGATAATATTGATATAACTCAAGTTGATAGTAAAACAATTAAGCTAAAAATACCTTTTCAACCTGGTTTTCAAGCTGAAATTTGGGACGATCAATTTGCTAGGAACACTAAAATATTTTTAAATGTTTATCCAACTGAAATATAGATTATGGCACTAAATACAACTACAAATTTAATATTAAATGTTACTACAAAATCAGCTAACTCTAGTTTAGGTGTAACTGGATTAGCTGTATTACAAAAACTTAAAACTAATGCAAAGCAATTAGCTTATGGTTCTACAACTATAACAAATGGTTTTATAGAGATAAGTAATACAACTGTAGCTTCAACTCCAGTTGTTACTGACTCTGGAACCATAAACGAAGTAACAACATTTACATTGTCAAGTATAGTTCCTTATAAAGAAAACTCTACAATAGCTACTATAAGAATAATACCAGATTCTAATTTTAGAGTTGTAAAAAAACCTAGCATAGAAATAACATCTAACAATACTAATGCTGTAGTTTATTTAAAAGAAACATCTACAGCAAATTTATATAACTTAATATGTAATATAAAAGAATCTACAACAATTGATTTTGAATGTAATATTAATTACTTAACTTCACCAACAGCTGTTGTTACTAATAATATAAATAGAATATCTTTTGGGTCTTCTATATTAGATAAAATAGGACAAAGCAAAAAAATTAAAATATATGGAAGTCCTAATACTCCGTTTAAGTTAACCGTATTAAATAGTGATAATAATTCTATTTTATCATACTCAAACTCAACAGACGTTACCCCTGTTGGAGTTAAGGGTTGCTTTAGTTCAACGTTAAATAAAAAAGGTTATTATACTACTAGTCAAAGGTTTCCAGCAATACCGACAATAAGACCCACAGCTATAAATGGTAGTATGGCAGCTAGTGGTGCTACAAAAATAATATTTGATAGCTTAACAGATGTATTAGTTGGAGATCAGATATTTATACTAGACACAAATAATAGGTTGATTAATAATGGAGATACAGTTAAGGTCATTACACTAAACCCCGATACTGATAATGCTAATGAGTGTACTTTGTCAGCTTCAATAACAGCACCAGATAATACCGTTGCTATATTTAAAAGAGCAACTAGCTATAAGGTGAACATCTCGACTACTGGTAACTTAAAAAGTACCATACCAGATAGTTTTCCTACATACACTTTTAATCAGTACTTAAACCCAGTTTTAACAGCAACAGCAACATGCACTGTTGCTCATGTTTCAATAAACGGATTAACTGCCGGAGTAGTAGATTCAGATTCTATAACAGGAAGAGTAAAGCAAAAAGATACAGGTACCATGCAATTAAAGTATATACTAACAGGAAAAACTTTCACTGTAGCTAGTGGACATCCAGTTACTTCAGATTGGACAACTACAAGTGGAGATACAACTTTTTCCGTATATGACTTTAAAGTTACAGGAGCAGGAACAACCACTTGCACTATTTTTGCTAGAATACTAGTTGATCAATGGGGAGTAAGTGACACAGTAGTTGACTTAAATATAGACAATATAATATCTTAATAATATGCCAATAGACTTAACATTTAATTCACCAATAAATATGTCATGCAAAATAGGTGATGTAGCTTATTATACTCCTACTTCTACACAAGGTGGTTTCACAGTAGATAATAATACCTTTTTAATAGGTATTATAAATTCAATAATAGATAACGGCACAACTGTTGTTATTAACTGCGAGACAACAGGAGAGTCTGCAGAATTAGTAACACAAGAAGATTTTGTGTTCTTTAGTAAAAATAACTTACTTGAATTAAAAAGCTTGCGAGGTTACTACGGTCAAGCTATGTTTAGAAATAATTCTTCTCACCCTGCAGAGATGTACGCAACAGCATGTGGTATAGAAGAGAGTAGTAAATAACGAGCAAGAAATGTAACTATATATATAGTTAAATTTAATTAAATGGATGAATTACAAGAAATACCAAAATTTGGTATTGGTAAGGACTTTGAAACAACTGTTACTAAATTAGAAAATGATCTAAGATCAATTGCAGACGGTAACACTGTTATAGCGGGGACAGAAGAAAATCCTATAGTAAATGATAGTGACAAAATACCAATAGATCATTTTTTTATGGATGGTGTGTATATTAGAAAAATGACAATGTATCAGGGTACAATTGTCATAGGAGCTATACACAAACACCTTCACATGTGTTTTCTTTTAGAAGGTCACTTAAGTGTAGCTAGTTCAACTGGAGTAAAAGAATATATTGCGCCTTGTTATATTATAGCAGAGCCTGGAGAAAAAAGAATATTATACTCACATAAAGATTCATATTGGTACAATACTCACAAGAACCCTAGCAACACAAAAGATGTTAGAAAATTAGAAAAACAAATTGTATCGTTGAGCTACAAAGAATATAAACAATATAAAAATAAATAATATGGCATTTATAACCACTGCAGCAGGAGGAGCCGCAATATCAATTGGTAGTAGTATATTTGGTGCTGTTAGTGCTAACAAAGCTCAGAAAGCAGCTGAAGCAAAAGCAGAGAAGTCTAGAGAAGAAATGAACAGACAAAAAGACATATATGCTAGTCTTGATATTAGCAACCCGTTTTTAAATATGGAGAACACAATGGAAGACTTAACCGTTAACCAACAGGCTGCACAATTTAAAAAACAACAATTTCAACAAAGTCAATCTAACATACTAGATGGTTTACGTGGTGCAGCAGGTGGTAGTGGTGTAGCTGCATTAGCTCAACAGCTATCTCAATCAGGTCAATTAGCTTCTCAACAGTCATCAGTTGATATAGGTAGGCAAGAACAATCAAACCAAATGCTAGAGAGACAAGAAGCTAGTAGAATACAAGGTAAAGAAATAGAAGGTGAATATCAAAGAAGAGCTGATGAAAAAGATAGAACAACTACTTTCCTTGGTATGGCCCAACAAGAAACCGCAGCGCACACTCAAGCTGCTGGTGAAGCTAAGGCGGCAAAAATGAGTGCTATACAAAGTGGAATAACAGGTGCAGCTAGTATGATGGCTGGGTTTGGTGACACAGCGGCTCAAGCTGGTGGTGGTGCCGGTGGACCAGCCATAAGTGATACGAGTATACCTGTTCCTTCTGCTGCGGAAAAAGTAATGGCTGGCTTTAATGCAGCTGGTGGTGCTAGTGCTGGTGCTGCTGCTGCTGGTGGAAGTGCACCGGCTACTCAAAAGTTTCTAAACGATGGTTCAATAAATCCTAATTGGCAAGAATAAAAAAATAAAATATGGCAGGAGATAGAATGTTAGTAGCGGGCGCTGGTCAAGTAGCTCGAGCAGAAAAAACAGGTAATTTAGCGGCGGCTGAAGCAGCGACTAATGTAGGTGCTTTTATAGCTGAAGGTACAGCTAAAGTTGTGCAAGCTAGAAATAGAGAGTTCAACGTAGCAATGAGAACCGAATTACAAAGAAATGCTGGGTTAGACGATGAAGCATATGACAAGCTTTATAAAAAACTTAAAAGCAAAAGAGCTGGTTATGTATATCTAAATAAAAGAGGTAGATATAAGGCCGAACAAGATTTAATTAAAGAAGCTGAAGTTATAGAAAAAACTGAGATATTAAAAACTGATATAGCTAATGCTGAAATTGAAAATCCAGATGAGGATCTTGGTCCTTGTGCTGCTGATGCACTAAAAAGTATAGTTGGTGGTAAACAAGAAATAGTATATGATGCTGATGGTAAACCTGGTTACAACGTAGCTGCTGGTAGAGCTTGTTTTGCTGCTGACAAGACTAATCCAGCATTAAATGAATTTGTTAAAAAAGATGAAAACGGTAATCCAACTATATCAAGCTACGAAACAGCTTGGGATGATGGTAGGTTTACTGTTTCTAATGATGGAACAACAAAAACAGATAAGTTCGGTAACGAGTACCCTAACACTGAAGAAGGAATGCAACAATTTATTGATGCTGCTGAAGAGTATTGGGCTAATAAAGATGAGGAAAATGAACTTGGGCAGTTTAATCAATTAGAGATTGACACTCAAACCGGCAAAAAATCTACCAACAAAGCTTTTAGTGTAGACGGTAGTCCAATGAAAATGACAAGTTCTCCTTATAAAAAAGATGAAAAGAATACACCTGCTAATCCAAATGCAGGAAACCCTGAAAATAGCAACGATGGTAAGCCACCAGCTGATGGAAACTTTATGTCAATTGATGATGTAAACAAAATGGTAAAAGAAGGATCGGTTGATAAAAAATCTTTTCAAGCTATAGATAGTATAGTGGCTGAAGCGTCTAGTGATGCTAGTAAAAGACAAGTTGGTGAAAACTCTCAATTTAATCACCATAATTATTATAATGGAATTAGAAACAAGATAGTTAAAGAAGGTAACTTAAGATCACTAGCTACAAATACAAATTCGTTTGGAAGAGTGTTTAAAAAAGATTTAGAAGAATCTATATTAGCAGGTTCATATGAAAAAATGGGTATAGGTAAAGACGCAAATAAACTAGACTCTATGGATCCAACTCCTGATACACCTATAACACCTGAAGATGCACAGCAAATAGCTAGAATGATATTTGAAGACGAGCAAATGTTAGGAGACTACGTTGCTGAATACTATACTAACTATGCAGAACAAAACTTTAATGCTAATTTAAAACCAGAGGTTGCTCGAGATTTTTCTTGGACACAATCATTTGAAGAGGCAAAAGCAAGGGCAACAAAAAGATTTGGTAATGGTAAAAACTTTACATACCAAGAACAGCGATTCACTACAGATGCTCCTATGCAGGAAGCTAATGAAGACGAATTCGCATAGATAGTAAAAACATTTTATTAACGGGTAACTAACGATACAGTATGAAAAGATATACATTTGAAATGAATGGTGAAATTAAATTTAAAAACGTTTCGCCAGAAAACGAACAAAAATTCTTCGATAAATACGGAGAATATAATCCCACTCTAGTTCCTGAAGAGCCGGGAAAGTCGCAAGGGACGAGTCAGTCCCAGAGCAATCAACAACAACAACAAACAAATACGGAATCCAACTCGGAAGATGGTTCTTCGGAGTCACAAGAGATAGATCCTAGTGATTTTGAAAATTCCACAGAAGAGTTAATGTGGTATGAGCAAATACCTGGTGTTGGAAAAAATGTAGTTACTAATTACATTGGTGATTTAGAAAGATCTTGGAGAGGAGGAGCTGTTCAAAAACGATCATTAGATCCTGCTTTAAATTATTATTCTAAAGGTAAAGATATGTCTGAGGAAGAGTTAATGGAATTAGTTAAGACAGGTCGAGACATGGAAGAGTATGGTCAGACGGATGAAATGATAGCGTTTGATGAAAGGTACAATGAGTTACAACAATGGGCTCAAGATAAAATGCCTGGAGACGATGAAGGTTTAAGTGGTGGATCAGCAGCCACCCTAGCTTTTATGGCAGCATGGTGGGACAACCCAACGGTCATGCAGCAGCACACAGTACAGTCTCTGTCTAATTTAGCGAAAAATATAGCAGCCAACCCTGGAAAAGTAATAGCCGGTGGATCAGCAGCTGTACTAGCAAATAAAGGTCTAATAAAATCACTACCTGGCCTAAAAGGCAAGGGGGTTGGAACAGCTACAACTTTTATTGCAGGTGCTATGGGTACAATGTCCACAATGATGGAAACTGGTTTCACGACAGCTGACTTAGTAAGAGAACAAGCTAAAGAAAATGGATTAGACTGGGCTAGCATGTCAGATGACGAAAGAGTAGATTGGTATAAAGAGGTTGGAAACAATGAAGAGCTTTTTGATGAATTAACAAGCAGGGCTTTAGCTAGAGGTTTAACTATAGGAGCTGTAGATGGTTTAACAGCATTAGCTGTGCCAGGTGGTAGTGGAGCAATATCAAAAAGAGTAGCTTTGAGTAGTGGTAGCAAACTAACTAAAGCATCTAGAATTGGTAGTGCCGCCACAATAGAAACAAGTGGAGGTTTAACCTCTGAGTATCTTGGGCAAAAAGCCGCTGGCCAAGAAATAAATGCACAAGAAATTTTAATAGAAGGCTTTGCTGATAAGACGTTTACTGGTATAGAAGTTGGTAGAGCGCTTGTAACTAAAGGACCTAAATATACTTTAAATGGACAAGAGTTAAACGGTAGAGAATTTGATAGAGCTTTAAGAATAATGGACGATGAAGCTTATATGGCAGCTGAAATAGAAGTAGAAGGTTCACCAACCGTAGACAAGTTAGTAAAAGACAGAACAAACAGCATAGTTGTAGATCAAAGTCTAGACAGTAGAGTTTCTGACACACAAGACAGGTCAGAACTTATAAAGCTAGAAACAAGAAGACAAGAACTAAAAGACACTAACAACGAGATAGAACTAAATCAAGTTAATGAAAAAATAAAAGAAATAACTTCTAAATACAAAGACTCTAAAGTTGATGTTAGTATTGAAAATAGAAAAAAATCTATAGCATTAGCTCTTAAAAACAAAATTGAAACTAGATATAACAAGAACTTAAAGTTTGCTGAAGCAGGTGCTAAAAAAATAAACAAAGAATTTATTATAGCTAAAGATGAAAAGCAACTTACTGACGCTGTTAACACTTACAACGCTAAGAACCCAAATAATACTATAGATATAAACGAAGCCTTAAATTCTGATGGGTATATTATAGGTGATACTATAATGATTAACGAAAAAGTAGCAAAGCAAACAGGGCAAATAAACGTAGGTGCTCACGAGTTGCTACATGGTGTTGTTGCTAAGCATTTGAAGAGCATAGGTATTGGTGATCAAACTAAACTAATAAAATCTTTTAAAAGTGTATTGACAAACGCTCAGTTTAATTACATTGAAAATATAATTATAGAAAGAAATAAAGCTGGAGAAAATTTAGATCTTGATTCTACAGACGAATGGTTAACTATTATGTCTGATGGTATAACAAAAAAACAAATTACTTTTGACGAAGGTGTTTTTAGTAAAATGGCTAATGTCGTACAAGAAATTTTAAGAAAAGTTGGTATAAACAAAGAGTTTGAAAACGGTAGGCAAGTTTACAACTTCATGAAAGATTATCAAGCTAGTATACAAAAAGGTAAATTAAGTGATAGAGCTTTAAACCTAGCTGACGGTGGCACAAGAGTTGAAACTGTCAAAGCTTCTAAATCTCAAAACCCTGAAGTTGATGCGCTTACTTCAAATGAAGCTGGAAATAAATATACTCAAAAAGAGTGGAACGATTTTGCTGCGGATAAAGCTTTAACAAAAATGGAAACCGAAAATATGCTTGATGGTCTTATAGCCGCTAAGTATAAGGTTAGACCTATACCAGCAGATTTTATTGCAAAAGTTTATTCTGAATTGACTAGCCATGTTAGGAATTTTAAAGTCAATGAAAACGATAGTTTGTTTGGTTGGATAAATAGTTACTTAAAGTTTAAAGCAGGAAATGTATTTATTGCTGACACAAAAGGCGCAAAACCTAAAGATGTAAAAGGTACAGACATAAACGAACGAACATCTGATGGCCAATTAAAAGTACAGGTTGGTGATACTGATACTCAAACAACTAAGTTTGAAGAACAAGAGATAAAACTAAGAGACGACACTGTTAAAGAAAACGATGTTAAGTCTAGGGAAAACAAATCTAAATTTAGAGTTGAGCTTGGTATAAAAAACATAGGTAAAGGTAAAGTTTTTAAAGCTGTTTCAACGGCTATAAATAGCGCTGATCCAATAACACAAGCAAAAAAGTTTATAACTACATTTGAAAAGTCCTTATCTGATATCTTGTTTCCTATGATGGAAAAGATTTTTCCTGATTCTAATAGCATGGTTAAGTTTAGAATGGCTATAATAGAATCTATACCTATAAAAAAGTTAATTAAAATGCAAAAAGAATTACCAGCTAAAGATAATGATGGTAATGATTTTGGTAACATATTTGTTAAAAACCACGGTAGAAAAAGTGATCAAGATTTTTTGACTGACTTTATGTATGGTACAAATCTAACTGGCAAAAACCCTAGAAACAAAAAGCTTCTACCAGATCTAAAAAATCTATGGGAAGGTGGAGTTAAAAAAGGTAAGCTAAAAGCAGCAGATGCTAAAAAAAACCCACAAGGCGCAGAGTACTATAGAAAAAAAGCCGCTGGTATTACTATATACGAAAGATTACCAGTTAGCGAAAACACTTTTAAAGCTTATATTAACGGCAACTTTACTGGCAAGAATCAAACTGCAACTAAGTCTGGAACCAGAGGTAATAATAGAACAAAAATACTAAGCGAATCGGCTATAGCCATTGGTAAAGATGCTACACCTGAAAGCTTAACACCTGCGTTTGTACAGGATTATATAGATAGAAAAGGCGTTGACATGAAAGTGTTTGACGTTATAGAAAAAATAAATGAAACAATTGATAGACCAGCTGATTTAAAGTTTAGTAAAAGTAAAAAGCAGGCTGCTTCTGATTACAAAGCTAACGCTAATTTAAGTAATAAGAAACTTTTAAAAAAATTTGGTTACAAGTTTATGTCTATTAGTAAAGAGGTTGAAACGTATATAGGTGGCAAAAATAAAGATCAAATTAAAACTAGAAAAATTATTGATTTAGCTGAAAATGATTCTTTTATTAAGTTAATGAGAGATCATTTGTCTCCATTTTTCGCTCAACACCCTGAGTACAAATTATTTTTTCAATCATCTATGGCTAGTGGTTATGGTAATAGTATATTTGAGATTAAAGATATATTTGATTTTATTATTGGCTACACCGGTGAAAGTGTAAGCAAAAAATACAATAGAGTAAAGTATGCAAAAGAAGGAGAAATATTAGATAGTAATAAAGTTAAAAAAGAAAACGGAAAAGTTAAATATAAAATTGGAACTAAATGGATTAGTGAAAGTGATTTTGTTAAAGATGGTAAAGCTAGAGCTAATTTTATAGAGCAACTTTTTGTTGATATACAAAAACACATTCAAGCTAATCCAGAGTCGGCCCCTGTTTTTGCAAGGTTTACACATGAAATTGGCAACAACCAAAACCACCTTTTAAAAATTTCCTCTCCATTACTTGGTATTCCAATTAATTCAAAAGGCAATATAGACTACATAAAAATAAGA
>Ga0209337_1001565_pt1 | contig 17310 bp, 21 predicted proteins | sample LinPmetageLP53_FD_184044 | JGI IMG/M metagenome (GOLD analysis project Ga0209337, IMG submission 184044) | Marine viral communities from the Pacific Ocean - LP-53 (SPAdes) (version 2) | ecosystem: Environmental > Aquatic > Marine > Oceanic | place: Pacific Ocean | collected 2010-02-08 | reverse complement strand
TTTGTTCTAAGAAATTTGAGCCAAAGCAATCGGTTTCTAATAACTACGATACCAAGCCCGACGATCTGGTACACCCATTACTACTACTTAATATCGGTGTTAGAAATACTGGTAAATCTTACTTGACCTCTACAATGGTGAACCAATTCATGGCTGATGGTATTTATGATTCTGTTTATGTAATTTGCCCAACTTGGGTATCAAACAAATGTTACTACGAAAAATATGTCCCAGAAGAAAATGTGTTTATGCCGTTCAAGGGTAGTATTTTAGCCGTTGAGGAGCGGGTGATTGAAGAGTGTGAAGAGTGGGAGTTCTTCCTCAACGGGCTGATTGAGTATGAGAAATCTAAAAATTTGGATGTTAATAACCTTGATGATTTCCAGTTATTTCATCTTTACGAAGTCGGGTTGTTGGATGATAACTGTGAGATCCAGCGCCCGGTATGGAAGTATCCTGTAGAACGACCCCCACAGTCTCTAGTTATTATGGACGACATCCTGGGGTCCAAGGCAATTGGAAATGAACTAACACGGCTTTCAACCCTCTCCCGTCATGTGGCCCCCATCGGGGTTGAGCACAAATTAAACGGCGGAAGAACAGCTTGTGGCCTGAGTGTGATAATTAATTCTCAGGTGTACAAAATGGTTGGTGGTTTAGGGTCTGCGTTGAGGCAAAATATTACTGCGTTAGTATTATTTGAGAATAAATCTCCAAAAGCATTAAAGTCGGTAATTGAAGAACTTTGTTCGTGCGTAGCAGAAGAAGATTTTGCGCAAGCTTACGATTTGGCAATCCAAGAAAAGTACGATTCTTTGCTTTTAGATTTTTTCCCAAAAGATGAAAAGTTTAGGTTTAGGAAAAACCTGAATGAACTTTTAATTATTGACAAAAATAAAAATGAAATTTTGAAGATGTGAAGATAAATTCTAAAAACAAATCTAAAAACATCTTTTTATAATTCTAAATAATTATAAAATGGTCCAAAGCGCTGAAGAACGCCGCGCGACACAACTAAAATACCAAGCGACTCCAGAATGGTCAAAATCTATCAGGAAAAGTAACTGGAAGAAGAGAGGGTTGATTCACCCTGACTTTGATGCCCTTTACCAACATTACCTAGATACTCACAATTGCGACCATTGTAACATACAATTAACTGTAGACAGACATAAAACACCAACAACACGCTGTATGGATCATTGCCACGAATCTGGTGAATTTAGAAATGTACTTTGCTTTAGCTGTAATGTGAAAAGAGGGCAGAATAGATTTTAATTCTATCTTTTGGAATTAAAATAGGGAGGAGTAGACCAAGTCAAGTTGAGTTTGTTGTTTTTGCTGTTTGAGTTGTGCTTGCTTCCTAGCTTCCAAAATACTCGGAGGTAATTGGGGCCGACGCCTTGGCTGTTGAAATGTTGGTTCCGATGGGTAATCTGGCTGAATCACTACGCGGTTTTTAGTAGGTGGTTGTGGCGGTGGTGGTAGTGGTTTAGCGGATGGTAGCGGTATATAATCACCGTCTTCCTCATCGGTAGACTCTTCATATTCAAGTTTTGGGGGAGGTGGTTCTTCAATCTTAACAATTGGCTGGGGCTGTTGTGGTATTTCTGGTGGTGGGGGTGGTGGTGGTAGCGGTGGTGATGGCTCCTTGTTTATTTGCGGTATTTCAACCTTAGGTGGTGGTTCAACCTTTTTCCTCGGCGTCTTGTTCAGCTTTTCAAGTCTTTTTACTTGTTCCGCCTCCAATGTTTCTGGAGTTTTTAGAGCATCACGAGCTATTTTAGCCTTTTCTTTTCCTGCCCTTAGCCTATCTACAATAGCTGCTTTCTCTTCATCAGTATATACTTTCTTTTTCCGAGCGGGCATAGTTATTTATTTTATTTATAAAAATATTTTTTAAAAATTTTATATTGTAATAGATAAATTTACAAAATATGCCGATCGATAAAAATTCCGAAGAATATAAATCTTCAAGATGCGTACATATTCTAACCAAGGGAGTCAAGAAAGGACTTCAGTGCGAAAATAAAAAATGTTTGGATTCTGATAAATGTAAGTCTCATTGCCGTTTAGTTGAAAAACCAAAAGTTGAAAAACAAAAAGTTGAAAAAGTAAAAGTTGAAAAACCAAAAGTTGAAAAAGTAAAAGTTGAAAAACAAAAAGTTGAAAAACAAAAAGTTGAAAAAATCTAAATCTAAAGCCGGGAAGGTTTTAGAATAAAATGGATAATAGTAATACAAAAAAGTCTTCTTCATCCAAAGAATTTTATATTAAAAACCCAGAGAAATATGCTATACATAGACAAAAATGTTTGGACTATTATAACAAAAATAAAATCGCCATTTTACTCAAACGAAAGGAGAACCGCCTAAAAATTAAACACCTTTCAGATTCTAAAACCTAATTTAAGAGCAAAAGGTTTTAGAATAAAAATATGGATATGAAAAAGATTAATCTTGCTGATTATAAAATGATCGATGATAAAATAGATGAATGCGGAAGTGTACCTTACCAAGTATGTTTGGATACACAGAGTGAGATGAAGATAGCTCAGGATGTTACCGGTGGAGCAGCTAAAATATACAGAAATATGAGTTTTGATGATGTAGCATACCAAACTAATCAAGACTCTAATTTATATGAAATTATATATGAACATAAACCTGTTGCTTTCTACATTGATTTTGATGCCAAGAGGAAAGATTGTAATTTTACAGAGGAAGACGTTATCAAAGCGCTAGATTGGTTAATTGAAGATTTTGTGGATTATTACGAACTTCCGGGTGTCAATGGACAAATAGACTCTACGTTTCATTGTCAGGTTCTTGAAGCCCATTCAGATACAAAAATTAGTTTTCACTATAAAATTGAAACTTTAGTATTACGCAATTTTGAGGATTTATTATGTTTTTCCAAGAAATTCTTACAACATATAGAGCAGTTGGGAGACAGAAAATTTATGGAAGACAAAAAATTGATATGGGATAAAATTGATAAGTCAGTATATACCAAGAATAGAAACTGGAGAATGTTAGGTCAATCTAAGTTTGGATATGATAGGCCAATGAAAATTGCTAAACCAGAATTTTATAACGAAAGATACAATCTTGGCTCGCCTGACCCAAAAGATCATTTCCTTACCTATAACAAACATAATTATTCAGAGATAAAAATTCCAAAATCTTGGAAAGCTATAAAAACTAACTCTGCCGCAAAGGTAACCAATAAAATTAACGATATTCCGTTTGAAGATGATGAGGAACTCCAAGAATTAATCCAACATACAAAACACAAGGGCGTCGGCTATGAATCGTGGAGGATGTGGGTATGGGCCCTATATGGCTCTGGTGTTCCAATAGATCTAATCCAAGAACTCAGCCAAGAAGCAGACCCAGAGAGTTATGAGCTTGGAGGTGAATCTGGAATTGTTACACTAATTCGTGCCTACGATGCCACTAAGAATAAAACTGGTAGGGATACATTAAAATGCTGGGCAAAACAGGGTGGGTACGAGGTTAATAGACATATTGAAAGAAAAGTGATTCCAGAGGATGAAGGTGAGAAATTCATGTGGATTGATTTAGTTAAGAAGTTCCATGGCGCAAATTTTTATTCTTACGAAAACTTGGTTGAATCTATAGCTAAAGATGTTAACAGATGTGTTAAATATATTAATGGGACAGGTTATTTTTACCGATTATCCAAGAAAGAATCAAATAAACTTAGTGCTACTCTACCAACGTGTAGTCTGTATTATAATATTTGCGACGATAAGGACAAGCATAGAATTAAAATGGTTGAATTACATAAATTAATCAAAGATAATCCATTAGATTTTCCGCTATATAATTCTTACGTTTTCAAACCTGAAAACTTTAACGTAGAACCAAACGACTATAACTCGTGGGAAGGATTTTTGGCAAAGGAATTACCAAAGAACCAAGTTAATATGGATTTAGTTCATCCGATGTTGGATCACATATACGAAGTTTTAGCAGATTCTAACAAGGAATATTACAGATATATTTTAACTTGGTTTGCTACTATTATCAAGACACCATATAGAAAGACGGAAATTTGCTTAATAATTAAGGGCCTAGAAGGAGACGGTAAATCATGCGTGTCGGAATTTTTCAGGAACAACGTATTCGGACCAAGTTTAAGCTTCACTTGTAATGGATTAGGACCGTTAGCTCAGAGGTTTAACGGGATCACTCGGGATAAGATATTTGGTGATTTAGCAGAACTTACTAGCGCTGGAGAGGAATTTACTCCGACCCAAGATAGGTTAAAAACGATTATTACTGACAACCAAATTTGTATTGAAAATAAAGGGTTTGAGCCTATAATTATAGATAACTTTGTTAACCTAATGGCAACAACAAATAATACCCATAATGTCAGGATTACTAAGTATGATAGAAGATATGCCATGTTTCAATCTTCATCGTGCCACCGTGGGGACGTTCAATATTTCAACTACTTCCACAATTTATATAAAAACCAAGATAACAAAATTTCTCTGGATGCCGGAAATCATGTTTTTAGTTTCTTCAGACATTATCCTGAGGAGGACATGGTTTGCCTACGGAACATTCCAAACACTCCACTCAGACAAGCTAATATAGATTTTAGTGTTAATTCCGCAGATCGCTTTTTTAAGGACCTTGACAAATTTGATATTTTTAGCATTAGGAAGATTGGAACAGAATGGGTATCTGATAAGGATGGGTTATACACACAATACGCCGAGTATTGTAATGAGTCTCAAATTAAGAAATTTTCACGCCCCTCATTTTTTAGAGCAATCCCCCCTAATATTTTTATTAACGAAGGGCATACAAAAGTTTCAGGGAAGAACATCAAATATATTAAACTAACACTCCACGATAAGATGGATAAGGAAGGAAATGTTGATAGGGAAGAATGAAATTGATTTTTAAAACGAGTTCTTTAAAATTAAGAGAAAATATGGCCAACAATATTAGACTCCGAATTTGGCAAGTTGATATAATTGAACAGATAAATCTTATAGATGAGGTAATAGATAAAATAATCACGAATTCCCATAAAAGTGCCAAGAAAACATGGAAGAACAATTTGAAAAAAATTAAGAGACTAAAAGCCTGCTTTATTTGTCTTCACAATTTAGATATAGTCGGATGTGAGAAATTTATCAAAAAATATAAGGAAACAGCTCTAAAAGTTTTTGAGATTTACGACGAAAGTGGAATTGAACAAACTTTTGTTTTTAAAGCTGACCAACAAACTTGGTCAACACATGAAAAAGAAGGTGGCTACATTAAAGATGCTGATGTCTGTAAAGCTAATCTGGAAAACTTAGAAGATTATTTAGCTGTAGCGAGACGGTTGTTGAAGAATAGGCTAAATTAGTAATGTAAAAAATAAACTTGAATTTTCGTCCCAATTCTACAACAAGAATTAGGACTATGGCTTCCACAAATAACACGGATATTATGAGCCCCCAGAAGAGAGCATGGCTTTCTAATCATAGACATTTTTTCCTCACATTCATGAGGGAGGAAGAAGAAAGTATTGAAGCAAGTAATCTGTTGAATAGTTATGGCGAGCTCTCCATCCCTCAGAAACACTCTCATAAATTTATGGTCGCTAAAAAAGCGTTTTGGATTTGTAGTTTTAATGGTGATAAAGAAGGTTGTTATAAGTGGTGTGAAAAGGCAAAGAAAAGGGGGTTAGAATTTATGGAATCTGTCGGAGACCTTACAGACCAACACAGAGTTTTATGTATCTCACATGACGATGATACACGTGAAGTTTTAGCAGAAGAAGGACAAGATAATGCTTATATGAAAGCAGGTAAAAGTCTAAAAAACGGGGTAGATAACATGGAATACGTTCTTAAGAATATGCCAAAATAATAAACACGTAATATGGGCTATGAGCTCCGCATCTTAGCTTCTACTTTGTTCTTAATTTTAACCAAAATTAAGAAATCGTATGTGTATACCTTTGTAAAAATGTATTAATCTAAAAAAATTAAGTCTCTTGGTAAATTCATGTTATAGCAGTAATAATACAAACCCCAATTAAACTTAAATTTAATTTCTGGATCCAGATGAGAGCACATTATCTTTTTTGTAGGAATTATTAGTTGTAGTCCATCTTTAAAAAGTTTCTGAAACCAAATAGCGTTAATTTTATCAGTAGGCATGATAAGTATGAATGGTTTATCAAGTTTTTTGATTCTTTCTAGGATTGGCCGTAGCTTGGAAAAAGGTGGATTATCTATAATTACATCACCCTTATCATTTTCAAAAAAGTCTTCATCTTCGTGGATAATATCAAAACCCATATCAGCAAAGTATGTTTTTTGTCTACCATCGCAATAGAAAGGGCACCATATTTTTTTGTCAGTAGGTATGTATTTTAGTATTTTTTCCCAATTAACTTTATCCGTATTATAATTATCATTTTCCTCTTCTTCGTTAAACATCTTTCTTAATATTAAGAAAAAAAATTAAGAAATGGAATTTATTGTCGTAGTCAATTTATTCAGGATTTTCACGGCGCCTTTTCTTGATTGGAAGCAGAAAATTGCTTTATCAAGAAACATCAGTAAATTAAACGGCGCCTTTTCTTGTCTGTGAAAACGGCGCCGTGTAGTTTATGGTTATTCTTGATAATTCAGAAGAGAAAAACGGCGCCTTTTTCAAACACTCCAGATTTTGAAATTGGCTTTCAAAATTCAAAAAAATCAAGTTTCAATTCAACTGAGTTTTTCAAAATAAATTATCAAGGATAACCATAAACTTGACGGCGCCGTTTTTACAGACAGAAAAAGGCGCCGTTTAATTTACTGATGTTTCTTGATATTTTATTTCCCGATTCCAATCAAGAAAAGGCGCCGTGAAAATCCTGATTGACGAGTGACTACTAAAAAAATGATTCCTGATGCGATACCAAGGAACATCAAGGCCGAGTGTCTTTTCTGGGTCTATTTTTTCACGTGTCGTTAATTTTGAAAATGAATTTTTATCTCAACCTTATTATAAAAAGCAATATTTCAAAGGAAAACACAATGCCACAGACCACAGAGCAAAAATCAGAAGCCCGCCGTCGCCAAAGAGCGGTTATAAAATTAAACGAAGAAAAAGATAGAAAAATCAAAGATTTAAGGAACGAAAAAGATAGAAAAGATCGCTTAGATGCTAAGCCTCAAAAGCCAGTCCTAGGACCAGCAGCCGAACATAAAAGTTACGCCAAAATAGTTAACTTATCCAAGAAATACAGAGATTTCTCAGACGATGTTGATACTAACTTTGAGTGGTTGAAAGATTATATTCCTATCAGCGGATTTATCAATAAGCAACAAGCTTGGACTGACTCAACTAAGAAGACACAATTCGCTAATATTAATAGTTATTTATCACAGGATACTGATGATAACAGCAAAGTTTTAGATTTTTATAGAGAGCAGATGAAGGTTTTACAAGACAAGATAAACCAAGAAAAAGGGGAAAATCAGGCGACCCAGAGAGAAATTGAACTTCATGTTCCGTGGGAGGAGCTTCGATCGCACCGTGAAAAGATTCAAGATTCTGAGGATAGCTTGGTATATAATTTTTTTGTAGATAATGTACCAAGGCGTTTACAGGACTTGTTCCTACTAAAAATATGGAGTAAGACCGCTGCGGGATTACAAAGAGCCAGCAAAGATTTTAACTATGTTAAGCTTGATGAGGATGGTGATGTTGAAGATATTATCTTGAAGAGCTATAAGACAGCTAAATTCTATGGGAATTTCAAGATGGAATTGACCGAAAATTTTAAAGAAAAAATTGAAGAGTATATCTCGGATCGAGGGCTAAAACATGGTGATTTACTGTTTAAGGAACGACCTCAACCAGACCAAACTAAGATGATCCAAGAGATTTTTAGCCGTGTCGTGGGTAAACCTATGTCCGTTTCAGCGCTCAGAAAATCGGCTTACTCTCACCTTAGGAAAAATATGTCGTTGAATCAGAAGAAAGATTTCGCAAAATTAGCAGGCAACTCTGTTGATACTTTGGAACTTTGGTATTTTAAGAAGGAGTTCCAGTAAAAATGAAATTTTAAAATTAAAAAATTTTAAAATAATTTTTTCACGTTAAATCTCCACTCGTAAACTTGCCGACCAAGGTACCCCACGAAGGTCGTCAAAGGTATTACCATCGTAGTCAACTATCTTTATCCTCAATTTAGTAAGAGTATTAACAGGCTTTAATATTGACACCACAGGGTTGTAATTCTGAAAGTAAACATACTGTAAGATATCAGCGCTCAAAGGTATTTTACACATAATAAAATTTGTTGGAATATCATTAACTTCTGTTATTCTAAATTCCCCGAAGTTACGCTGTATGAGATTCACAACATTAGGGAAAATTATAGTATTCCCAGGTGAGGTTAGGCCTGCCGCTGTTTCCAGTCCTAATAATCTGAACGAGTTCCCAGAGATCGACCAGTTGCTCGCTGTTGAGGTAAAGCTAAATTTATTACCGATGGGGGCATAAGTTACTGTTAAGCTTGGGATTAAGTTAGTTATTGTCACAGCTAGAGTCTCGGCAGTATAATTCCCAAACTGAATATTGTACGTGGTACTACTACTACCAGTAATAGTATAAATAATAACATTATTGGTTGAGTTGACATTTGTCCAAGAAATTGGGAACTCAACCTGATCGACCGAAATAGCTAATTGCCTATTGGTCAAGGTTAGTGAAGGGATAGTAAAACTAACATCGGAATCACTACCCCCATTTGTTGTTCCTTCGGAAGATTTGAGAAAAATTATTTGATAATTGCTCATCTTTGCTTTTTATATTATTCAATATAAAAAACATTAAAATCTACGCAATTCTTTTTATCATCAGGCTGGAAAACGCTTTATTTATTGCGGCGGAATTACTATACAAATAACAACCACCAGAATTTCCGTTGGAAGTGAATCGGCCTTGGACCGATAAAACATCGTTTGCTGTTAAACTCATTAGAACTGGGCTAAGAGTCCAACTATTTTCGTTATGGTTACTCGCTGCGCGAATGTAAGACCAGGCGAGGTACGCTGTATCTAATCCATTTATCCTAATTCTAATCGTCGGATTAGCACGTTCAGCTCCGCTGGTACAATAAACATTAAAACCGACTTCGTAATATCCAGTATTCAGAATTTTTACCTGAGTTGTCCCAACAGGAAGAAACTGCTGACCGTCAACGTGGATATTTGACCACGGGATGTCAATTCCACCGGTTGTATTCATATTAATTGTGCCTGAAGTTCCTTGATACCTGAACATAGCATACCCACGCACAACTGTCCCAGCTATTTGGTGTAAAAACATTTTTGATAGAATTAAACCAGAACAGTATAATCTTTCACCTGTGCCTCCGCCGGGGAGCGCGACACTCGGAGTCCAACTCATAACTACACTCGGGACAGTGGTTTGACCATTACTGGGACCATACCAACTGTGAGACCCATCACCTGGATTAATAAATTCAAGGATCTCGTTGTTAGTGGCATTTCTCACGAAGTAACCGCCCGAGTTTTGATATTTCCAAGTAGTTCCTAAAGTTATGTTTTGTAATAATGTATTTTGAATACTGGTAAAATCTATAATATTTCCGTTTTGTATTTTAGCACCTGAACCTCCAGAGGTTAAATTAGAATTTCCAGGCAAAGTTATATTACCTGCTGTAACGGAGGTGGGAAAATCAACCGACCGTAGTGAGATGACACTCGCCGACGTAAGAGTGTCTTGTTTGCCAGAAATATCTGTAGCGTTCGTAGCGATATCTGCCGTATTAATTGCGATATTTGCTGTATTAGCATCAACTTCATTTTGGAGGTCTGCGTCTGATGGAATTCCGTCAATAAAACGTTGCCCAGTATTTTTTCTATCCATGTTTATATTTAGGAAATATATTATTGTAATATTTTTTGAAATATTACAAGTAGTTACATAGTAAACGACATTTGAGGAGTACCAGTTGGCAGGTCCGAAGGAGCATTTGGCCCACCTGTATTCATCACGAAAGTCCGAGGTAGGTCAGATTGACCGTTCCGTGGTGGTGCCATCTCTCTGCGGTCGATCTCAATTTTCAGACTCATGTCAATCATCAAATTACCAACTTCATCCTGGTTCCCTACAAAGGTAGCATCATTATAGTTTTCAGTTGGGATTGGACGGCCGTTTTTATCTACGACCGAAAATACGATGTTGCTCAATTGTCTAGTGGCTACGTAAGAATAGAAAGATGCGTTATCCTGGAGTTCGTACGAAATAATACCAAGATTTTCTCTGGAATAAGTCCGGCGTAATTTTGCTATAATATCATTGTGTACGATAGACTTAGTTTGATTCACACCATCAAAAAGGTTGTAGTTGGTGGACCCTTGGTTAAGAGTTGATTGACATCTTAGATAAATGTAAGGTAGAGTGTTTAGGGAGTAGTTCATTCTCCAAGGGGCCAAATAGGTAGCGATTTTACCAGCGATTGCTGGTACTTTCCAAGATGTGTTGCTGGCGGTGATGGGGTTTGCCACTCCAAGGGTAATTGGTACAAATTCCGTAATTCTCTTGGTACCACATAGTATGTAAGAATCATTATGTTTTTGGTCGGCTGATAAAGTAATTGGATTTACCGCCCCACCAGTGCTTGCTCCACCCCGACCAGCTAAAATGTAGGGTTCACCTAAATCTAACTGTAGACATTGAATTGTGGGGATTTGGCTGGCTGTAAAATTGCCTGAGCCAGTTCCTTGGACCGTGATAGTAAAATCAAGAGTTGGATTAAAGGTAGACGTACCTGAGCCAGATGGTAGTAGTTGACCAGCATTAGCTCCGTTGGAAGAGTTGGTGACTGCCGCAAAATTTTCTGAAGCAGTAGCAGCTACGACGGTTGTAATAGCGGCTGCTGTAGTAGAAGCATTTAGAGTCGTTTGTAATGCTGAACAAAAGGCATTAGTGAAAGATTCGTGGGTGGCGTAATCCTTTTCTTCAATACTGAACATGAGATCATATGGGGCAAAATTAGTGTTTGGATTAGAACAGAAAACTCTGAACCACATATTTGTTTGGTTGACATCAGTCCAATTTTTCTGGACGAATGCTGTTGTCGGTCTAATTCTCAACCTTTCATCATCTCCGACAGAAAATGGAGCTTCGTTCAAATTAGCACGAAACGAGCTAAGTTGGTTTCCAGCCGCATTAGTATACAATCCCTCGGTCGCTATATGTATTTCCGATGATCGAATTTCTTGATTCATTTGTATTTGTTTTTATTAATAATAATATTAAAAATTTTCATTACATTTTTACAACCTGAATATTAAATTTATTGTTTACATATTTAATGGATTCTGTTAGGGTCGGTTGAGACCATGAGATCCAGCGACTCCAAAAACCAGCAGAATTAATCCCTGATTTGGTCCAATTTTCTCTTGTTTTATGCCTACTAATATAAGCATTTTTCCTACTGTCAGATTTATTAATAGTGTAATCTGACATCCCAGCACTACCAAATTTAATTTTTTTACCTTCCGGGGTGGTAATTTCCCATTTCTTTGGGGAACTTGCTTTCCTCAATTCATATCTGCTCATTGTGTAACTTCGTTTTTTATATAAGAATATTAAATTAAAATTCAGTTTGTTCGGGTATCTCAAAAAGCGGTTGTGGGGGGAGCCGTTGTTCCATCTCCTTCTCCAATGTTCGTTGGAATTGATCTAAAAGTCTCTCTTTCTCTCTTATTTGTTCATCTAATTTATCAATTAGAGGTTGATTTTCTCTCTCCCTACCACGAATACGAGCCTCAAGCCGCGCTCGTCCCGCGCGTAAATCTTCAATTTCTTTTGTCGTGGACGTCACCCGTTCTTCAATTCTTTGTAGTTTTTCTTCACCAGTACGACGCCTCATTTTACTTATCCCACCAGAGGGAGGGGGAGGAAAAAGTTCAGGTTCTGGATCTGATTTTTTAGTTTCACCAGCGCCTGGTGTCTCTGGGACTGTTTCAGTACTTGGAGATCTTTCAAGAGAAAATTGAGGCATCTCTGGGATTGTCTCATCGCTGGTGCTTCTTCCTCTTCCACGAAGACCACCAGGGGGGGGTGGACCTTTTGGTGGTGTTGGCTCTATTTTAACTCCTGCTAAATTTGCTACTTCATCCAAGCCTTTAAGGGCTTGATTTACTTCTTCAAGAGCTTTAAGTTCTTCTTGTTGTTTTAAGAACTCTGCCGCTTGTTCCAATCTTGCTTTTTTAGCTTTAAAAACCGCGCCGATTTCAGAAGAGACTTTTTCTTTGGCTACTCTAATATTGTTTTCACGTGTTAGTTCAGCTTGGTATCTGACACCATCCGCTAAAATTTGCCTTGCGCGACCAGCACTGGAATCTTCATTCTTTGGTAGCATTTGTAAAGCGTTAAAAATTTGTAGACCGACATTTTCCTTTACACTTTCAGGTTGATTAAATTCTTGGAAATACTTTAGTTCAAAAAGCTTATTTTTATTTCCGATAGCCCGGAAAGTTGTTGGGTTTGGTGGTTGAAACCCAGTAATTTCAGCACTCGCATAAAGGCTACGGCGAAGTTTTGGTGGTATTAGCCGATTTTTAAAACAATACTCATCCAATTTTTCGTTTGATATAAAACGCATTTTTATATTAATAAAATATATTATTTACTAATTATAAAATATGGAAATAAACCCTGTAAAATTTGTAGAAACAACTACACTAAATAATCCAGCCTATTGGTTGGGTACTGATAGTAAGTTACAAAGTGCCACTACGGAAAACGCTACTATACCCAATAATATGTTGTTTGAAGGCGTTATAAATGCGCCTACTTTATTTGGGGCTAATGTTGCGCCGATGGATTACGCAAACTCCCAGGGAGCATGCCATCAAGTTGATGGCTATATCCCTAAGGTCCTAAACGCAAGAGTAGGAGAGGACTTTTTAACGCCCGACCTAATACCATTCACTCAAATCCCAAAAACGCTTGATTTACAACAACGTGGCTTACGCGAATTCCTAAAGTAAAATCTTTTGGATTTTTATAATATTTTTTGGATATTATAAAATTTTCATTTTAAACTTCTTCCTCTTCTTCAGTAATTATATTTTCCATGTACTCTTTATCTGCCATCATATCCGCACGAACCTTATCAGGGAACTTTACAAAATCTTCAACCAAGACGTTTAATACACCGACTTCAATATTTGGATAACGTTTCTTCGCCTCAATAAGATACGTGTCGCACAGCGCTTTTTGCTCCAAGGTAAATTTATACTGCGTTCCCTCCACATGTTTCTTAGCGCGGTTTATTAACATTTCTTGACCATTTTCATCCAAACATTTAAAACCTTCTGAAGAAACTCCAAGTCCCAAAGCTTTTTGTTCCTCAATTTCTTCTTTAATCGCTGCTAAACTTTGTTCTTCTTTATTTTCAATATCTTCATCTCCAACTTCTCTTTTCAAACTTTCCATTATTTATTATTTGTAAACATTTTTTAAAATAAATTATTAAAAACATTTCCGATTGATTTTCCGACATCCTTCGCAACATTTTCAACACCCTCAGCTGCCGATTCTGCTAAATTTTCTACCACGAGAAATGGGTCGCCACCAGCAGTGTCCTTTGATTCATCACTCTCAATAATCTCTTCAATCTCTGGTTCCTCGTAGGCAATCGCTACTCCGCCACCTATCAATACGGCCGCTGCTAGAGAAGTCCCTAAAGTTTCTGGAGCCAATCCAAGCCCTGTACCAAAAATACCTGCTTCTGTAGCGCCCAACCCAGCAACTTCTAAAGAAGATACACCACTTAGTAATCCGACTCCTTCTCCACTAACACCCAGTACATCGGCTGCTGCGGCTGTGGCATCGGCAACAGAACTTGACCCCAAACTTACAGATTCAAAAATTCCATCTAAACCTTCTATAGCTTCACCTCCTGTCGCAACATTACCCATCTCAATATCACCCAGTAAAGCATCTGTTTCCCCCTGTAGTTCTAACGAAGAAAAAGTACCAGTTGATCCAGTAGTTCCCAGACCCATTCCCGCTGCGGCAACACCTCCCGCGCCTAGCATGGCACCTAAAACCTTACCGACATTATCTATTTGTTCTTGGCCTTTATCAGTTTTTGCTCCAGTATGGCTTTTTGATGGAATTGGTGGAGCTACTCGTGGTGGTAATTCAGGGTCAGGTCCAGGTGGTTCTACATCAGGCAGACCTTGGCCTGAATCAATTGGTGTATCTCCATCAATAAAAGGTTGGTATGGAGTCGGTCCATCGTAAGGTTCAGGTTCAGGAAGAGGAGGTAGGCTTGGAATGTCTGGTGGAATTTCTGGCTCTGGTATTGGTTCTGGTATTGGTGGTAAACTTGGAATATCAGGTAATTCATCTGGTTCATCAGGTTCATCTGGAACTAAAACTGGTTCATCAGGTTCATCAGGTTTATCTGGAACTAAATCAGGTTTACTTTCAGGTTTAATTTTTTTAGGCAATTCAGAATTGCGGTATTGTCTAGCTAAAATACATTGGTTGCCTCTAAGGTAATATCCTGGGGGGCACTTTTGAGATGTTTCCATTTTTATTATATGTAAATAATAAAAATTATATATAATAAATGGATGATGAGGAAAAATTTAGAACTTCCAATTGTAGTTGTGATTTTTGTGTTGATACTAATAATAGTATTCGGCAATGGGCTAAATACGAAGAAATAGATAAAAAAAATTTAACGCATTTACAAATACGTATGTTAGATATTGTAAGAAGAATTGAAAGAAGAAATGAAATCCGGGGTAAAAAAAATAATTAATTTTAATAAATATTTTTTATATTATAACTAATAAAATAACAAAAACATGGCCCAATCTCAAACTGGTGGACCAATGCTCTTTCCGCCCGAATTGTCTTGGTCGTCAAGCAAAGTTGACCAATGTAACCATAATAGCTTCCAGATCACCCCAGCTTCTGGTGCTTCCGTCGCTTCCGCCGGAACTAACATTCGGTTTTCTTTCCCAACAACTAACCTTATGGATTTTTCTAAATCTGTTGTTAATTTCCGTGTAGTTTGTGCTGGAGCAGGCGCTCGTGCCCCTGTAAACGCCTCATACCTTTTCAGCCGGCTCCAGGTGCTTGCCGGTGGCCAAACTCTATGTGTCGTTAACGATTTCGGCCTCACTGAGTGGGTTAAATACGTTGGTTCGGATGCTAAACCTTGCCAACACAAGCATGATTTCCTTGCTACCACGATGGATGGGGCGGGTGGTAAATTACTAGCTGCCGACCCAGAAACTTACGCCGCTGGCACCCCTATGCGTTTCAGCATGAACCTTGGTGCTTTGGCTCATGCGTCGCCAGCAATCGTCCCACTTGATATGCTCCCAAGTATTGAATTTATCCTAACTGTAGCTGGTGCTGATGTTCTCTCTACCTGCCTTGGTGTTGCGGCCACTGGTTCGCCCACGGGCACAGCACCCCAACTATCGCTTCCTGGTGCGGCGTCTACTTTCTCTATTGAGGATGCCACGCTTGTTGCCTCCATGTATACTATCGGCAATGAGAATTATCGTGCGGCCCTTGGTCGTCGCCTGGCTGAAACTGGTTCGGTTGAGCTCATCCTCCCTAAGCAGATGACCGTATTCAGTAGCTCGTGGACTGGTTCCAGTCGCTTTTCGTATTCCAGCCACTGCTTTGATAAAGTCCATACCGTTTGGCGGTCAACTGCTGCGGGTTATGCCTACAACGTTCAAAAACAACCCGCAATTGTGGCAGGTGGTGTCATCCTCCCATTTACTGGCGCAACATCGGGGGCGGGTATGGATGCGTCGGTTTATGGTGCTGGTCTACTCTCGGGTGCTGGCTCGGCTGAATATACTTCCGCCCACCAACAGCTCCAATTCCCCACATCGGCGGCGGGTGTAAATGGTGGCCCAGTCCTTGGTATCGCTGCTGGCGCTGGTGGTATTGTGACGCCAGCAACCAAGTTTAACTTCTCCGGATTAGCTGCTGCGTCGCTTAACTACCGTATCAATAGTGCTTTGGTGCCTCAATTTGACGTGTCGCCTTTCCAGTGGGCCTCGCTCTCAGCTGAAGCAAATGAGGTTGAGAAGACAAAGTACTCAACTTTCGCATCGTTCCTCCACAATTATTTCGTAATGTCTTACAGATTGTCGCTCCCCAACTCGGGCGCCAAGCCTTGTTTATCAGGTATGAATACCTTGGGCAGTGGTAACGCCTTCATTGAGGTAGTATCGGGAGGCCAGGTCGCAACGGGCAACTACGATTCCACTTCCATCTGTGAATCTACGTCGGTGGTCCAAATCGGTATGGGTCGCCAAATCGTTGTTATCACGTAAATTAAAACCCTATCCAAAAATTGTAATATTTTGTAGAAAATATTATAATTTTATTAATCTCTTACTCTAATGCTTTGTACGGGGGTATATCCTCTGGGCCATCGCCGACGAGATAAATCCATTTACCCTCATCACCTTCAACACGATGAACGCTGACTTTCCATTTCTTCAGCGCAATAATTTCGTTAGTCGGGTTATACTCTGCCTGGGGGATAATAGTTTTAAAATCCTCATCGTTTATTAGAGTTTCCTTTAATATATCTCCATTCTCAAGTCTGTAGAACCAAACATAGTTTCTACCTTTCGGAGTTGATATTACTAATTCAGCCATGCTTCTTACTTTAGGTTTTTCAGTGATGTTGCTCATTATACTGATATTTTTTGGTAATATCAGGATAAAATTTCAATTTTATTTTTGCTTTAATCAAGAGGAAACCTCGCCACAAATCCTCTCCAAATTTTTTGAATCATTATAGTCGCCTCTGCCTCCGCCTCCTTGAGCTCTTCCTTACAATCAGGACATACTCGTTCACAGTCGTGATCCCAACCTTCACCAACTATTTTACGACAGCCTCCATCGCAGTAATAGGGAGGGTTTGTTTGTGTATTATAACCTCGTGTCGGAATATATGCGTCCTCCTCCTCATCATATTCCCATTTTTCATCGCAGTCTGGGCAGATGTTATCTTCATCTTCATCGCCTTCATTTTTTTTATCGCAAATAAAACAGACATCTGAGTTAGTTGCGTCGGAATTCCATTGAATTATATCCGTGTTGTTATTGTTTGGAGCCATGATTGTGTTCTAAAATTATATAGGCGACTCGTCCGAAAAAATCAATTTTAATTTTGACGACACGTATAGAACCATCAACAGACGACACGTATAGAACCATCAACAAGCGACACGTATAGAAC
>Ga0209337_1001564_pt1 | contig 17315 bp, 10 predicted proteins | sample LinPmetageLP53_FD_184044 | JGI IMG/M metagenome (GOLD analysis project Ga0209337, IMG submission 184044) | Marine viral communities from the Pacific Ocean - LP-53 (SPAdes) (version 2) | ecosystem: Environmental > Aquatic > Marine > Oceanic | place: Pacific Ocean | collected 2010-02-08 | reverse complement strand
AGGCCGGTACACCACACCGGAAAAGATGGCCTCGGCTCTGTACGAGGCAAACCGTGAGCTCTCGCAGCGCGTCAAGATGCCAGGCGAAGATGCGTCGGACGAGGACCGCGCCAAGTTCAATAAACAGATGGGTGTCCCGGACTCGGTCGACGACTATGTCATAGAGGCGCCTGCGGGTATGGACGCGGAGGTTTTCAAGACCGACGTCTACCAGGCACCGCTGAAAGAGATCGTCGGCGATATGCACGCCGCCGGCGCCAGCCAGGCCGTCGTCGACAAGATGGTCTCGAAGTATTTCGAGATCGAGGCCGCCGGCCAGGCCGAGCGCGCACGTCTTGATGGCGAGTATTTAAACCAGGCCGAGGCCGACCTCCGCAAGGAGTGGGGCGCCAGCTATGATGAAAATGTGGCGTTCGCAAAAGATTATCTGACGCAAACGCCCGAGCTCGCGAACCTCGAGCTTCGCGACGGTAACCTGCTTGGTAGCCATCCGGCATTTGTTCGACGCATGGCCGAGGTAGGGCGTTTGACGAACGAGGGTCAGCTCCGGTTCGGTATTGCCGGCTCGGACGCTGCGGCGGATATGCAAACTCAATATGACCAGCTATCGAATGATATTCATACCGCATACCAAAGGGGTGATCGTATGCAAGCGTCGCGCTTGTCCGAACAGCGCGCACAACTCGGCGAAAAACTACACGGCAACGATTCTATAGTCGGGGCCGGTAGAAGCATCTGATGTACTTACAAGAAGGTGATGAGTACACGACCGCTCTGGGGCTCGACGACGCAATTATCGGCGTCGGGGTCCGCTGCGGGCAACCCGCAGTAGTGATATATGCCATCGACCGTGTGATCGAGATCCTCATGGATCGTGACGGTATGACTAACGAAGAGGCGATCGAGCACTTCAATTTCAATATTGAGGGAAGCTGGGTTGGCAAGACGACACCAGTATGGATGTACCGCGCCAGCTCCTCTGACCTGACGTCGCACTGATGCATAAAATTATAGAGCTGATCGCGGATCGCAGCGCGATGCCGGCTGAATGGATTACTAAAGACACGATGCTCGAGGATCTCGATATCGAATCTCTCGACTTCGTTGAATTAATATTTGAGATCGAGACTGCCTACGACGTCAAGATACCCGCGGTCTGGGACGCAGATTTCTCAACCGTCGGCGACATCATCAAGGCGATCGATCTACTGAAGAATTCCGAGGCACCTGCCTCAGAATAGCAACGCCTGACCTGGCACCCTGCGCGACGGCGCAGCCCAGACCCCGGCGGTGTACACTAACAACTCAAGGCGCCTGCCTATTGACTGTCCGCGGCCCCGACAGGGCACCCCGCTTATGTAGAGGTGAGCTATCCCGAGAGATGTTGATTATGCAACTTTATCAACAACTTAGGAGTAAATCACGATGGCAACATCTGTGACAACGGCCTTCGTTCAAGAGTATACTACAGATCTCCACCACGTCTTCCAACGTGAGGGAAGCATGTTGAAAGATACGGTATTTCTCAAGGACGGCATCGTTGGCTCCACTGCTCATTTCCAAAAACTGGGCACTGGAACCGCAACAACCAAATCACGCCATGGCGAAATCACGCCCATGAACGTGACCCACACTGCACCGTCTGTAACGCTTGCTGATTTCTACGCCGGCGAGTGGTCAGACAGCCTTGATGAAGCCAAGGTAAACATCGACGTTCGTTTGGCTTATGCCAAATCCGGCGCGATGAGCCTTGGTCGTAAGGTTGACGAGCAGATCACAACTGTACTGGACAGCACGTCTCAGGGCACAGTCACGTACACCGTGACATCGGCCGCCGCTATTCAGGCCAGTTTGATCGCCATGGTAGAGGCACTTGACGCTAATTCCGTTCCAAACGACGGAATGCGTTATGGCATTTTGACCCCGCGTGCTTACGCGCAGGCGATGACTGTCGAATCCTTTGCCAGCTCCGACTATGTCGGCGCCAACGGATTGCCCTTCGGTGAAGGCATTCCAGGGCACCGAAAGTTTGTCGACTGGATGGGGGTCAAATGGGGAATGCTTCCCAGCTTACCTGGGCAAGGCACCTCCACCGCCAAGATTTTCGTGTACCACAAAAATGCAATTGGATACGCGATTCAGAAAGCGGACAAGAACGTCAGCGCGGGCGAAAACGTCAGTGCAGACATAACGTGGCACGGCGACCGGGCTGCGTATTTCATCAACCATATGATGAGTGGTGGTGCCGTCATGATTGACGACACCGGCGTTATTGAAGGCAACCTCAATGACACAACCGCCATCGCCACGAGCTAAAGGAGAACTTAGATATGGCTTTCACTGCATCTACATTGTCCCAGCTCGCTCACGGCAATAATTGGAAACTCTGGGTCTACACATCCGGAGACGACGCAATTGCTGCGATTAACAGCGCCGGATATTTTAACGACGCTGCTAACATGCTGGGCGTTCGCGACTTGATAATAGTCGTGGACACAGCGACGCCGACGACCAACTTCTGCACTGTGTTAAGCAACACGGGTACTGTGGTCGACGTCTCGGACGGCACTGCCGTTGCAGAGACTGACGGCGACTAAATGGATCAGGGGCGGCCTTCGGGTCGCCCCTCTTCTTTGTTCAATTAAACGAGAGGTCAACCATGACAGCGCGAAGCCGACCCGAAGATATTGAGTACATCTCAAGACTCAAATTTGGCAGCCAGTTCAGTTACACACCCGAGCATCACGCAAAAGAAGACATCGATGTAGACAACTACTTCCACAACGTATCTAGCCGCTACTTTGCTGCGGGAGATGAGATCCGCGTTAACATCAAACACGAGGATAAATCCTGGTCGAAGCGCTGGTATGAAGTTCTATCGATCACACCCACAGATACTGTAATAGAACCCACTGGGCCCTGGCAGTCCTTCAACAAACCAAAGAAGGCGGCAAAGCCAGCGCCAATCAAGAAGGCGGCCTAACCCATGGCGAGTGAAGTCTCGATCGTCAACACCGCGCTGCAACTGATCAAGCACTCGAAGCAGATCACGAGCCTGACGTCCGGCACGAAAGAGGCAAACGCGGCTGAATTAATATATGATGAGATGCGAGATCTATGTCTCGATATGCATCACTGGAACTTCGCAACGCGCCGGGTAAAGCTGGCGCAATTAGCGGAAGATGAAGCCCCTGCATTCCAGTGGGACCACGCATACCAGCTCCCAGCGGACTTCATCCGGGTCATCTCCATCCACGAACACGACCACGGAGAGGATCAGATTCCGTATCGTATCGAGGGCTTCCGGATCGTCACAGATGCAGACGATATCTATCTACGTTACGTGGCGCGAGTCGAAGACCCAAACCAAATGCCACCCACCTTCCGCCGAGCCCTGGCAAAAATTATTGCAGCGCAGCTCGCTACAGCGCTGTCCAGCTCTGTGACCCTGTCCAAGGAACTCTTCAGTCAATTCCACGATCAGGATCTTCCTTTTGCAAAATCGACTGATGCGATCCAGAACATGGCCGATCAACTCCCGGAGAGCGATTTTATTATGGCCCGTTTCGGCGGCCGTGCCAGCTATGAGCCTGGAGATCCACCAGCCTCATGAGCGTGCAGACACAACCCAACCAGGAATCATTCAACGCCGGCGAATTCGGCGAGAAAATGGCTGCACGGGTTCAATTCCAGAAATATCCAAACGCTGGTGCCATTTTTGAGAACATCTTGCCAATGCCGCAGGGCGGTTTCACGTACAGGCCTGGGACTCGTTTTATCACCGAGGCCAAAGACCACAATGTCCGTTCCTGGTTGCTGCCATTTGTATTTTCAAATGTGCAAGCCTATTGCCTGGAGCTTTCCAACGGATCGATCCGGTTTCTAAAAAACCAGGCTGTTATCAGTGCAGCGGACGTCGGCGCGTCGATTACAAACGGTACATTCACGAGCAACGTGTCTGGCTGGACCGCCGCGGCGGGCACCTTTACGCATGATGCCGCAAACGGCCGCGGGATTATTTCCGCAAGCGGCGGCCGGGCCCAGCAATCCGTTGCCACCACCACTACAAACGTCGAGCACAGTCTCCGCTTTACTGTTCATGGCGCGGCAGGCGATCAGATAACATTACGGATCGGCTCGAGCTCCGGCGGTTCGCAATTCTTCAGCGACAGGAAATATAAAACCGGATACCACGTCGTCAGTTTCACACCATCGTCATCACCCTTTTTCGTCGAGTTCCAGAACGATCTCGGCAAGACCATGTCGATCGACGATGTGGAGATCCTTGATAACACGGCAGTCGAGCTGTCCAGTCCGTTTACCGAAGACGACTTCCCGAACATCTCTTACGTGCAAAGCGCTGACGTCATGTATTTGGCGCTTGGCGGCGCGGCAAGGCCATACCGGCTTGACCGTTTTGGGCATGAAGATTGGTCATTAACGCAGGTGCTATTCAGCGATGGGCCCTATTTGGCGCTCAATACAACAGCTACAACCATGACCTCTTCCGCATCGACTGGCGTGGGCGTCACCATCACCGCGTCGGCCGTGGCCGGCATAAACGACGATGCGGGTTTTCGGGCGACTGATGTTGGGCGATTGATACGAATAAAATCCGGCTCAAAGTTTGGCTTCGTCCAGATCACCGGATTCACTAACACCCTTAACGTCACCGCCGATGTGCTCGGCAGCGAGAGCGTCCCGACGGGTACGACAACCGACTGGAGGCTGGGGGAATATAACGACACAGACGGATGGCCATCAGCGGTCAGTTTCATTCAGCAAAGGATGGCGCTCGGCTCGACATCAAAAGAACCGCAAAAGTTCTGGCTCTCTGTCAGCGGCGATATCGAAAACTTTGCTGACAGCGACGCCGAAGGCGACACGCTTAATGATTCATCGATCAACTTCCGCCTGGCAGCGCAGAGAGTGAACACGATCCTGTGGTTTGCCACCAGGAAGAAACCAATTATTGGGACGCAAGACGGGAACTGGACCCTGCGCTCTGAAGGCGCAATCCTGACGCCCACCGACATCGCCGCGGACTTCGAGGTCACCAGCGGCTGCGCCAAGATACCGCCAATTGAAATCAGGTCTCGACTGGTGTTCGCCCAAAAGCAAGCGCGCAAAATTGTTGAGTTCGCTGATGTCATTCAGTCGAACGGTCTCGAGGGTTTCGATGCCTTCGATCTGACGCTTTTGAACGATCGCGTTCTAAAAGACGGTGTTGTGCAAATGGCGTATCAGCAGGAACCTGACAGCGTCATCTGGTGCGTCCGTGGAGATGGCCAACTTGCGACGCTGACCTACCAGCCGGATCAGGACGTGATGGGTTGGAGCAGGCAGATTGTTGGAGGCTCGTTTCAGCTCTCCGATTCAGTCGTCGAAAGTGTCGCGGCGATACCAGGTCAGAATGGCAGCGGGCAGTTCAAGAGTAGCGCCGACCGAGACGAGGTTTGGGTCCTTGTGAAACGGGAAATCAACGGGTCGACAAAGCGCTATATAGAGTGTCTAGAGCGGACCTTTAACGGTGACGAGGATCTACAGGAAGATGCCTTCTATGTTGATTCCGGATTGACGCTATCGAACCCGATCAACATCAGCGCGATCACCAACGCGAACCCTGGGGTCGTGACCACGGCGAGCGCACACGGTCTCAGCAATGGCGACGATATCCGTATCACTCGCGTAAAAGGCATGATCGAGCTCAACAACACGTCTTTCCTGGTCGCGAATGTCACGAGTACCACCTTCGAGCTTCAGAACACCTCGGGCGTTAATCTTAATACGACTTCAAACTCGACCTATAAATCCGGCGGTGAGGTGCGCGCGAAGGTTAATACAGTAAGCGGTCTCAGCCATCTAGAAGGGGAGACCGTCCAAATCTTGGCCGACGGCGCCGTTCAGCCCGAGAAAACGGTGAGCTCTGGCGCCATCACCTTGTCGGCGGCTGCCAGTGTTGTCCATGTCGGATTACAGTATAATCGGAAGTACAAATCCCTGAAGCTCGCGTTCGGTGCGCGTGACGGCACCCCGGTCGGTCGGCCGAAATCAATTGCTGACGTTATTCTCGTGGTAATGGAAAGCGGCGAAGGCTCGCTCACGCTGGCAAGCGTCGAGGATGGTGTCGTTGGTGCAGTCACCGAACTGGACTTGCGAAGTGCAAACGACATCGATGGCGACCCGGTTAACTTCTTTACTGGTGAGTTACGCCTCGGCGTCACGGCCGGCTTCGACGACGATATCCGTATCTTGCTCCAGGGCACGGCACCTCTGCCGGCAACGATATTGGCACTAAGCCCCGAAATCGACACGAGCTCATAGATGGAGGTTCGTGTCGCCAACTTCGAGAAAGACGGAGCTAAAATCATTGAAGGCGCCTGGCGCTTTATTGAGCAGATAGAAAATAAAGATTGGCTCCCCGAAAACCGTGACTCGTTCGAGACATATTTTATTGAGCTATGTCGTAACCCGGCGCTCGAGGTTCTTGTTGCCGATCACAACGGCGAACCGGTGGCAGGTATAGGACTACTGGCTAACCCGTACTGGCTTAACCCACAGATGCTTGCTGTCGAGGATCTGTTCTGGTTTGCGTCTAAAGAGGCGCCGCCGATGGCAGCCGCCATGGTGCTGCGCCGTGCGATCGACTGGGCAAAAGAAAAAGCCAAACCGAACAAAGTCATTTTTACTCTATCGAGAATTGTAGGCACGAGCCCGTCTGCCGTCGAGCAGATCTATGAAAAGCTCGAGCTCAACCATACAGAAATTAGACATACAGGAGTGCTGTAGTCATGCCCCTCACCACAACGCAAGCAGTAATAGTCGGAACAGCGGTGAGTGCCTCGGTCGCCGCAGCGGGCGCCGCGGCGTCGGCGAAAGGCCAGGCCCAGCAAGCAAAGATGCAAGGGGAACTGGCGCGCCGGCAGGCAGAACGTGAGCGCGAGATCGGCGCACTGAACGCCAGCCAACAGCGAGAGAAAAACAAGCGCGCCGAGGGTACGCAAAGAGCCCTGCTTGCCGGGAGTAGTGGCCGCGATATTGGCGAAGGATCTGCGCTTTTGGTCCAGGAAGAGCTGGCGGAAGAAGGAGAATTTAATGCTCGCATCCTGGAAAATAATGCAGCCGGGCGTGTCTCCAGTCTTGAGGCTGATCGTGTCCTTGCATTGTCTCGCGCCAGTCAGGCACGCAGCGGCGGCGCATTCCGTGCCGGATCCGCATTGCTCTCTGGCGGCATAGATATAGCGAAGGCGAATTCGCCTTCGCCGAAGGCGAAGGTTAAAAAATAATGGCGACGACACTCCCGACAGTCGATGACGTGATTGGTGGCGTTCGCGCTCAATCGCTTCCGCGCGTAAATGTGTCTCGCGATGCCCTGGGTGGAGCGGCAATCGACAAAGGCGCGCAACAGTTGGCCGGCTCAATTAAATCCGCCACAGACGAATATGTTGAGAACGTAAGCACAACCGAGGCGCAAGAGCTCACAAACGAGTTAAACAAGACCCGTCGTGAAATGCTCGACGGCACGGCAGACACGGAAGGCTATACCTCGCTGAACGGGGAAGAAGCGATTCGAGCGCGCGATAACCTTGAACAAAAATGGGAAACGAAACGACAGGAAATCATGTCGCGCGCGTCAAGTGGCATCGTATCAAGGAAACTTGCCAACACCGCAGCGCGACAAAACGAGCTTTTTTTGTCCGGCGTGTCGAGCCACGCAAACACAGCGCAGAAGCAAAAAGACGAGAATGTCTTTTTGGAAGCAGGCACAGAGCAAACGGAAAATTCGATTAGCGCAGCCCGCATCACCGACTTCAACGAGCCGAATGCGGTGAAAGAATATAACGCAGGTATTAATGCCTACAGATCAAAAGCATTCCTATACTACAGAAAAAAGACTGGTGTCGGCGACCAGGCACGCGCGCTCGCGGAGAAAGATGTCGCTGAAGTTCATAAGCAGGTCATCGAGGATATGATGATCAACCAGCCGGCACGGGCCAGAGCGTACTTCGAGCGATACGCAGATCAAATCCCCTCCAAACTACACGATGACATTATCAGACCTGTAAAAGTTGCCGCCGATTTACAGGAAGCGACCGACTTCGTTGCGGAGGCAAAAACCATGCACGGTGGCTTAACTACGGCGGCGGAGCGCAATAAGGCGGATAAGCTCGCAGTCACCCTATACGCAAAAGACGCCAAGAAATTAAAAGCCGCGCGTGCGGCACTCAAAGCCGAAACCGACCGCATGGACAACCTTAAAAAAGATGGAGACGACGAACTCCGAGAAACCGCGCGGGGAAAAATCGCCAAAGCACGTCTCGCAGGGAAGGTTTTCAACATAAGAAAATTAAAGCCCAAAGAATATATCGCTTTGACTAAAACCCAGTCCGGCGTGCGTCTTCTGGAGAACGCAGTCAGTAAACCAGGGCTGGTCCCGGCGGATACAAGCCGCACTAATTTCGGCGGATTTGCTGATCAATTCACAAAGATGGCAAAGGGCACTTTACCTGTTCTGACCGGCACGCAGTTCGAAGCACAATACGCGGGTAAGCTCGATGAGGGTGATTACGAACGCGCAAACCGTATGCTGATCAATTTGCGTAATACACAACGCAGAGACGTCGACGCGGGGAAACGGCGCGCCGCACAAGAGGGTATCAATGATACAGCCCGGATCAAAACAGCACTGACTAACAGTGGTCTCCTTAAATACAGCGGCCAGAGTTTAAACAAGACATCAAAGACCCGGCTCGGCAACTTCACCAAGCTCGTCGACGACAAGTGGCGCGATGCCGCGCGCCTGAAAGGTGACGCTCTCACCACGGACGAAAAAACCGCCGTCATCGATAACCTGTTAATGAAGCAAGTTTATGTCGACGACAGCACCTTTCTTTCGGACACGAGGCGCATTGGACCCCTGGTAACCGATGACGTCGCAAACAACAATCGTGTTTATGTGCCTTACAAAGATCTGACGGATGCGGACAAGATCGCACTCCAGAACTTGCTTACTCAAAACGGCATACCGAAGCCGAACAATAAAGCAAACCTGGTGCGGTTGATCGAAGACTTCGCCGGCGCAGTTAACCGCGGCCCCGTGTACCAGCAGCGCTTTATTACCAATAACAGCCCCGCACAGGATCCCACCGATGAGTGATTATTTAACGCTCTTTGAAGAGAACGAGGAGGAGCTCCAGAACAACGAGAACAAGGGCCTGCTCGCCGAGGAGCAGCCGCCTGCGTCGACTGAAACAGAAACACAACCCGCGTCGGTTCTGCGCGAAGACGAAGACGAAGACGAAGGCGCGTCGCCTTCTTTGTACACCGACCTTTTCCGACAGAACGAGACCGAGGGCACACGCGCTCGGGCTGGCATCAAAGCTGGCAGTGCGATGGGGGGCGATCGTGCGGCGGAGGTCATAAACCTTTCCAAACAAAGCGGCTTAAATCGTGACCTTGTCGAGCGTAACCTCGACGAGGTTCGCGCGCGCCAGGCAGAAGCGGAACTGGATAAAAGCGCGGAGGAAGCCACAAAGTCCGCGACTGGAACCGCGCTCTGGTTGTCGGGCGATCAATACAATGCCGCACTGGCTGACGGCGACCTCGGTATTCTGTCTGATATTGAGCGCGGTATTGTCCGCGCCGGCGATGCAATATACAGCCAAAATACCGGGAATGCTGCTCTCCGTAAGGTCTATGAAAAACGGCTGGGGCTCTATGAAGCAGTTTTCGGGGCAGACTTCGAATATTACGCACGCGACGACGCACTGCGTGAAGCAGCAATAAAAAGTGGCCAGAAGCCAGACGCCTCACTCAGCGAACAAGTATCTGGGTTTCTGGCAGAGAATGTAAATATATGGTCGCCTGGGCGTGTTTTGCGCGAAGGCATAACCGGGCTCGTTCGTGAGGGTGAAGAGCTGCTCTTCGATCGCCCCGAACAGACAAACCTGGAATATGTTCGCAGCCAGATAAAGCCGCTCGAAGACGAAATAAAAGCACTCGCAAACACAGCACCTCGGGGCTCGATGGAATATTATGTTTCGGAGAGTATCGCGGGCGCCGCGGACCTTGTACCAAATATTGTCGCGAAGATTCTACTGGGCCCAGCCGGCACGTCTGTCGCGCTCGGAGAAATTGGAACGCGCGTCTACGGCCTGTCGTTCAACGAAGGGTTTAGAAAAAAAGGTCTGAGCGTTCAAAGAGCACATGACCGCGCTATGACCATGGCGCTTTTCGAGGCGATCACCGAAAAGATTCCACTCGAACAGATGACCAAAGGCCTCGCGGCCGGTAAACGCGGTCTGACGAAACGAGCCATCAACGTCTTGACCTCCATGGGGCTCGAAGGCTTCCAGGAAACCCTCGTCGAGATGCTTAATATGGGCTACGACATGGGCTTCCTTGGTGAAGATATTAACCCGAAGGAAGCCCGCCAGAACCTCGTAGATGCTTTTGTGATCGGTGCCGGCGCGTCGGGTCAAATATCCGTCGCCACCAACGTGGTAGGCGCTGTTGTAGAGCGCCGCCAGGCCAGCGCCGCCAGGGAAAGAACCGCGAGCCAACTTGATCGCGCTCGTGAAAGCGTTCTTCGTACCCGATCGCCAGAGCACTTCGAGGAATATTATCAGACCTTATCTAATCAGAATGATCGCCCGACAATCGGCATAGACGTCGAGCCTGTTATCGATTACCTGACACAACAGGGCGAAGACCCAGGCGAGTTCTTCCAGTTGCTCGGTGTAGAGGAAGCGACGGCACGGAACGCATATGAGATGGGTGTCGACATCGACGTCGAAGCCGGCAAGTTCTTCACAGTCATGCCTGAAAACCCGTACCGCGATATCGTGTTGATGAACGTGCGCGAGACGGAAGCGGCGCCGACCATGGCGCAGGCTGAGATCCGAACCGAACAAATGCGTGAGCGCATCGACCAGGCCTATGAAGAGCTCACCTCGGCTGATCGCAAAGAAGTAGAAGACGCATCGAAACGGCTGCGGAACCAGTTTGTCGAGGACGCCGTTGCGGCCGGCCGAGCGCGCAGCGAAGCCATTAACCAGGCGGCAGTCTATGAAGCATATTTCAGGACGACGATCGACGCCTTTGCAAACGACCCCAATCGTACACGACCGCTGGCCGATATCGTCAATGAGCTGGAGCGCGACGTCTTCAATATCCGGGCGCGGTCGGTGCCGTTCGCCGAGCGCGGCGAGCCGTTGGTGCAAACCCTCGACACCACGCCCGAGCCGACTGATATTCGGTCCATGTATCAAGACCCTGACGATACTGCCGAGACAAATGTTCTAAGTTTTGGCGAAGCGGTTGAGGCGCGTGAAGAGATTCAAGAACAAGAACGCGCACAAAAAAACCTCGATGTATTGACTGATCAGATTCAAGATAAAACAGCGGACCTGCAAGAAAAGATAGACGCGCATGATTGGCGAGTTGATGTTGGAAAACGAGTGCGGACAGCGCACGGGGTCGCCAGAGGCGAACCACCGTGGCAGGTAGTAGGCCTCACAATTAAAAGCGAGGGGCTGTCGCCCGATGCAGATCCTGCCGCAGGGATCTATACAAAAAGTCCTGATGTTCCTTATGTGCATGTCGAGCGCAACGGAGAGAGGACGATGCTGCCCGAGTGGGCGATCGTTGAGATATTTGACCGACCTACGCGCGTTGATGAGCCGTTAGAGCAGACGGTCGACCCGACCTCCGAAAATTTCCGCAACTGGTTCGGCGATAGCGAAGTCGTCGACGAAAACGGCGAGCCGTTGGTGGTTTATCACGCAAGCCCAGCGGGTGTTATTGATGAGTTCAAAGATGTGGACGGCAAAAACCGCCCCGCGAGCAAAGTAGCCGGTCATTATTTTGCCGCCTATAGATTTGACGCAGACGACCAAATGTTTCTGGGAGACAGTGGTGCGATTACGGAAGCCTATATCAGGCTGGAAAACCCTATTGACCTGAATAACAACAACCCTTTACCGCCGGATGCTGCGGATCTGGTATTGCCGTTACTGGAAGAAGTCGGCCCAAAACAATGGGCTAAGGGCAAGCTGAAAGAGGCTCTCGAAGGTACTGCTAGTCTGAATCGCGTCCTTAACAACTCAGGAGTTGACGGTAGAAAACAGCGGGATTTATACAAACAGTTTGGGTTTGACGGGTTGAAGGATGGGAGAGAGCGTGCCGTCTTCGACCCCACCCAGATCAAATCAGTTTTCAACCGCGGCACCTTCGACACCTCCGACGCCAACATTCTGCACCAAACCGTCAACGACGAAAACGGCAAACCGTTAGCCGTTGTACACAATATCTCAGAGGAAAAGCTCCGGCACGCCTTTAAGATGGGCGGCCTGCCGGTGCCGAGCCTCGCAATCATTGACGCAGACCAGCGCTTTGAAAATTTCGGCGAGATACAGCTCGTTGGATCACCTAGGCTGGTCGATCCGCGGGCATCGCGCCGCAACCGCGTATTTGACGCGGACGTTTATTCAACACGTTATCCAAGCGGCGACATTGAGCGGACCGTCGATCGTGATGCCGCGGATGCGGCTCAGGTGGAGCTCGACGCTCTCGCAGAAGAGATAGGCAGTGGTGCGTATCGACCGGGGTGGTTGCAACAGACATTATCCGATACCGGCATTAAGTATTTAAAAGGCGAACGTCCTATACAACAAGCCTTCTTACGGTCAATCGGCGTCCAACAAAGAGTCGAAGCAACCGAGGAGGGCATCGAAGGAAGAGAAGGCGAGTTCAATCAATTCATCGAAGACATGTTTGGCTCACTTATTACGAAAGAGCGCATACTAGATAAGATTACGGACACCGGTCGTAAGTATCTCCCTCATAACCTCGACAACGTCGTTAAAATTATGAAGCGCGACCTGCGTGGCGGAGAGAGGTTTACCTATGGCGTTGGTACTATACGAGCCCAGGCTGCAAAAGAATTCCAAGGCCTTCGCGATATAAAAGACGCACGAGATAGAATTGTCACAGAAGCCGATATGAAGGCTTTTAAGGACGACACGGACGATGCTTTCGGAGGACTTGCTCAAGAGCTTACAGTGTTTTATTCGGGCGATCCGAATTCTTTTGGTTATCTCAGTACTGTTGTGGAGATGCTCTCCGACTTTGCACGCCGCGGCGAGAGTGCGGTAGAGGACAACGGTTTTGCGAACGTCAGCGATGAGGCAAAACAAAACATTGTCGACTTCCTCGCTAATCTTCGCGAGGCACCAACAGAATATTTTGAGGCCAAGATACAGCGAGCCGTTAGTATTGACGAGTTCGAGGGTGCTATTGTTGAACCGGAAACACCGCAGGATATCCGAGACCTACTAGAGGAGAACGGGCTGCGGGTCGTCGAGGCGTTTGGTGAAAAAAGTGAGGCGTTACAGGAATTTTTCTCGCAGGAGCTTTTTCAAAGCACTGTGCCTCTGCAAACGACGCCCATGCGGATCGAGGGTTCTGGTCCAGGCGGGCGCGTCACAAACTGGGACTTTGCTACGGCGCTGACGGAAAGGCACGACAATAAGTACGGACGTAAGCTCGATCCGGACGATGAAGCAGATTTTAATATTATTGTGCGTGAGCTCAACCGCGAATACAGAAACCAGCAGCGACAGGACGATAGCGGCAACGGATGGTATGTCGAGGATATAGAATCGGCTGTAGAAGTAACACGAGCGATCATTCCCGAGCTCGCAGAACCCATAAACCGCGACGCGTTTTTGATAATGGCTGCATTACTTTCCCCGCAGCAAAAACCACCGGCAAACTGGGATAACGCCATAATGGCAATGCAGGGGTTACTGCAGACCGGTCGTATAGCGCTCACAAAACCGAACGGTAAAAACTTTGGCGTTAATTCCCATAGGACCGGCTTGCAGCTTTTTCAATTCCTCATTGATGAACGCGGGCTTCAGGGAGCTATAGAGTGGCTGCAAAGCCCGCACACGGGTAGAGAGATAGCGGAAATACGCAGGGCGTCGGGAATATTTTCTCCAAGTAATACAAACCTCGCCAGCTACACCGCCAGTGAAACAAATCTCAGCAACACGTACCTCGGCATTTACATGATGGGTCCGAAGGTGGGCGACTTTATGCTCAATGCTACCGGCTTCGACCCAAGTGCTGTCACGGTAGATTTATGGCTCGCTCGCACGTATAATCGAATGATCGGACGTTTATTGGATGTAGCGCCCGGCTCGGCAATTAAAAAAGAAATTGCTAGTGAGGTGCGCGGTGTCGGTGAGCGCGATAATATAAAACGCATCGTGCGTGCGCTCGCCGAGAGAAACAACATCGAACCGAGCGCAATGCAAGCGGCATTGTGGTACTATGAACAGAGGTTATATCGAAATCATGGCATCAACTCCGAGAGCACAAATTTTGAAGGAGCGGCAATCCTCGCAGCGCAGAACCGCTCGATCCCTATCGCCGGAAGAGGCGGAAGCGTTTCGGGAGTGGGCGAAGCTGAAACAGGCGATGTACAACAGGACCTCTTCCAAACCCAAACAGTAGACCCTCCTACCGGGATCGGCCGGCTTTACAGCCAGGCACAACGGGCAACCCAATCGCTCCCACAACAAAAAGCCACTGCTAGTCAGTGGCTTTCGCATTTTAAAAAGAGCGCCGTCAAAGACGACGAGCTGGAATTTGTCGTAGGGCTCAAAGAATTTCTTAATTCACAAAAGACAATCGACAAGGATGACCTGCTCGCGTTCATCGAGCAGCGAGGCATCAAGCTAGACGAGGTTGAGCTCGGCGGGCCGGACCCCGAAAAGCCGGCGTCACTAGAGGCGGCGGAGCAGAATTTAGATCAGCGCCGAGAGGTTAGCAGTCTCGCATACGAACGACTGATTAACGCACTCAATAATCTCCGCGCTGCTGATATTTTAACACCAGGGGACTATACGGTTCCAATTATGCGCCTCGTCCAAACCAAAGGACCGTCTGCGGTGCAGGTATTCGAAGATGAAAGTCCTGGAATTTTTGAAAAGGCACAAGAGTATTTCGAGGTGTTTGGCGAAGCCGAGTTAGCTTATAAAAAATTTAGAGAAGAAACTGAAAGACATCTTGGCAGCCGGAATTTACCCACGCGATTTTCGCAATACACAGCACCCGGCGAAAAAATATCACCCGACCGCGAATTTTATTTGACCTTGCCTGCCGACCTCACACAAGGCAACGCAGATATCGAGGACTGGCTACAACCTCCCGGACATCAGATTGACAATCCAGAAGCGGACAAACGCCTGGTCGTGCGGATCCGCACTAACGGTCGTGAGCTGGAAGACGGCAGGCGTGTTTTGTTTATAGAAGAGATGCAGGACGATCGTGGTCAGGCGGCTCGCGAAGAAGGCGTCCGCAAGGGCATCCCTGATTTTGAAGAACGACAAAAGGCATATCGCGATGCAGATTTTGAAGCACGGAGGGTGATGGCGTGGCATTTCGGCGGTCTCAGCGATTTACCCACGAGCGAGCGCTTTAATTACCTTGATAGCCTCGTAGATAGAGCGGCACGCGTAGAAATAGACGACGGGGAGCGATGGGTAACGAGTCAGGCCACTGGAGACGGACGTAGAAGCTATGCGGACTTTGATTACACCGCCGAAGATATTGCGGTCGTCGATCGGTTAATCGAGCTGAAGCGCTCAGAGCCCGAAGAGGTAAAATCGGATTACGGGAATTTATTAGCCGAACAAGGCGTGCCTGACCGCCCGTTCCTGGGCTCCAACAAGGTCGTACCGCTCGCGCTGAAACGCATGATGATCCAGGCAACAGAAGACGGCGCCGACGCTATCGCGTGGACGTCAGGCGAAATGCAGACCGAACGATACCGGTTGTCCCAGGTCATTAGCAGCGTAGAAGTATTAGACGTTAACGACGCTGAAGCATTTGTGATCGTGAATCAGGGCAGCACCGGTCCGATTGCTTTGGAAGGCGTAACAAGCCTTCCATCATTCGACGACTCTGAACGGGTTGTCAATCTTGTTCCGCGTGAAAAGCTCGCCAGTTACTTCGGTAAAGACCTGTCCGACAAGATGGTCGAGGGTGGTCGCATGAAGACCTACAGTGACCTAGATTTGGATATCGGCGGCGCCGGTATGAAGAAATTTTACAACAAGATCGCTGTCAACGCGGCAAATAAAATCGGGAAAAAGTACAAGGCAAAAACCGAAGTCGGCGCTCTTGATGAGCAAGACGTCTGGGTTCTTCCCTTAACTGACGAGCTGAAAAACACGATCCTCGGCGAAGGCCTGCCTATGATGCAGGCGGCCAAAAAGGACGATCCCATGGGATCCTTCGACCCCGTCCGTCGTGTCATCAATCTATTTGAAAAATCCAACTATTCGACGCTCTTACATGAATCCGGTCACGCGTATGTAGATATGCTCGAACAGCTCGCCAAACGAGACGACGCCCCCGCGCGTCTGAAAGAAAATTATGATGCGATGCTGGACTGGGTCGGCGCGACGAGCAGCGCCGATCTGGACATCCGCATAAACGGCGAACCCGCTAGAGAGAAGCAGGAACGTCTCGCCAGGGCTTTCGAGGCTTACCTTCGCGAAGGCAAAGCACCGTCTTCAAAACTACAGTCCGCGTTCGATCAGTTCAGATTATGGCTACGCAAAATTTACGAGAACCTGTTGGATTTGAATGTTCAGATGAGCCCTGAAATCACGCAGGTCTTCGACCGTATGCTGGCGACGGATCAAGAGATCGACGAGATGATGGCGGTCAATGAATTTACCATCGAGGACAGTCCATCGATTTTATCATTGCTTGATGCAGAGCAGCGTGTCGCCGCACAGGATCTACAGCTCCAGGCCCGTGACCGAGTTCGCGAGATGCGGAACATCGAGCAAGAACGTCACGCCGCAAGTCTTGAAAGTGAGGCGTACAACGAAGAGCGGACAGGCGTATCTCTTGAAGTCCGCGCAGAGGTCGAGGCCGAGCAAGATTTCAGGTCGCATATCTATCTCACGACTGGCGAATACAACGACCGCGAGACGCCGGAAGCGTTACAAGGTCGACGCATTTCGCGCAAAGCAATGCTCGATGCCGGCTATACGAAGGAACAACTCGAAGCGATCCCGCGTGCCAGCGAAAACGGCAAGTCCGGCAAGGCGGTCTATTCTTCAAACGAAGAGGATGCAACCGATCCGGAGTTCCTGGCTGGTTTTCTTGGATACGATTCAGGCGCCGATTTGATGGCCGCGATGATCGAGCTGCCGGCGCGCGAAGATGAAATCAATCGTCGTACGGACGCGATCATGGGCGATCGGCCGCAATACAGAGACCCGGCGAGCGAT
>Ga0209337_1001561_pt1 | contig 17324 bp, 15 predicted proteins | sample LinPmetageLP53_FD_184044 | JGI IMG/M metagenome (GOLD analysis project Ga0209337, IMG submission 184044) | Marine viral communities from the Pacific Ocean - LP-53 (SPAdes) (version 2) | ecosystem: Environmental > Aquatic > Marine > Oceanic | place: Pacific Ocean | collected 2010-02-08 | reverse complement strand
ATCCAGGCGAATTTTTTCCATCAAGTGTAAATAGATTTAGATTTAATTTAGCACCTAAATATCCTACCCCAGTATGGACAACATCTTCATTATTTACTGGAGTAAATTATTTACCAACTGCTTCATACTATGCTGTAAAAGATTTGGATACTAATGAATTCGTTATTACATTTGACACTCAATATACACAATTAAGCTCAGATAGTAAAGGAAATTATTTTGATATTTATATGAATGGATTGGAACCTGAAAGATACTACCAGATTTTGATTAAAACTAACATAAATGGTTCTACAATAATATATGATGATAGTTATTACTTTAAAGTTATAAATGGATAATGGCTGAAAATGTTGATTTAAATAAAGAAGTTTTTAATAAAAGGGATTATGAGAAAACCATAAGCACCTCTTTTACCCAATTGGGGGTTAAAACAATTCAAGAACAGATAGATGAAAAACCATCTGTCCAAGAATTCTTTGATTTATATAACGAATTATTTTATGAAATAAATGAGTTAGGTCCAACCAATTCACATGAATTTCTTATAAAGTCAAGCACAGAATATATTTCCTTTGATGAGAACAACGAAATTATAGAAGCCCTTCAAAAGGAAATTGCTGATTTAAGAGCTGAACTTTTAGAAGCACAAAAACAAAATAATTAATGGCAACAGTTACTAGGATAGACCCAACAAATCTCACTCTTCAATCTTATGAAGCTCAAGATTCAAATCTTATATCTCAATTTGATGTTAATTCTGTTTTAACCGGTTCGAGTTATATCGAGTTTTTTGTTTATGATAATAACAAAAATCTCCTATACTCAACATACAACTATAATTCATACACAGTATTAAATAATGGTCAATCTGCAGCCAATGGTAATGAAATAAACAATTTCGATATATCACCAGGAAATGATGTTGAAAACCAAGGTTTTGATCAAGGTGAATATCTTTCATATTACAACTTTTTAACTAAACAAATAGGTGACCCTAACACTAACCTATTCATCCAAGAAATATCTTCAGATAGAACTGAAATAAGATTGGATAGCACTATATTATCTAACTTAGATATAGTTGAACAAACTAACAATTTTACTCAATTTAGAGATGATAGTACATATTTTGTAGACTTTTATTTAAACCTAGGTGATAATGATTTAATCATAGCTAATAACATTCAATTAGAGGATGCTACTACTAATGACCCAACAATATTAGTTAAGCTATACGAACCATTACCCTCACAATTTGAATTAAGAGATCAATTGTGGATTGTTACTACACTAAATGAACCAGAAGCATTTAATGTAAACTTTCCACCTCAACCAATTGAATTTATAGATTTTACTAATCTATCAGGACCTAACTTTAATATTCCAATTAAGGATCAAGTCAACAATTCAACACAAAATTTATCTTACACTGACCTAGTATCAGGAGCACCTACAAGCTCATTAGATCAGTTAAATAGTTTAATGGATTCAAGTTCACTATCAATTAGTGTTGACTATACTGATTTTACAGAATTTATCCATTTTAGTTCGGCTCAAACACGCTTAGAAAACTTTTATTATAAAGTTCAATTGATAACAGGATATTCTGCATCAATTGCTTCATTAACCAATGTAACTAGTTCGGCAACTAGTACTACAATACTTCAAAGTAAAATTAGTGAAATAACTAAAAACTTTGACAAATATGAATATTTTTTATACTACGATAGTGGTTCATCTTATTCTTGGCCAAAAACAACTACAGAACCCCCTTACTTACTAGCTACAACGGGTAGTACAACAGTTTTAAATTGGTTTGGTAGTGTAAACGAGCAAAGTTCTAACTATGGAGGACTAATCCTATCAGCATCAAATTATGATAATGCTAACAAAGACCAATTACTAAAATCAATCCCAGAATACTTAAGGGAAGATACAACAAATAGACAATATGATTTATTTGTTGATATGGTTGCACAGTATTATGATAATGTTTGGATATATACTAAAGATGTTACTCAAAAATATAATGCAGACAATAGGTTAGATTTTGGTGTATCTAAAGATTTAGTATCAGATGCTATAAAAGACTTTGGTGTTAAATTATACCAAAACAATTTCTCTAAAGACGATTTATACACAGCATTTTTAGGACTTACACCAGGTGGAGCATTATTCCCATTCCCAGAAATTACATCTTCATTACCTACCCCAACAGGATTTGAATATGTTGATACATTAATATCTGCATCAAATGATGTTATTCCTTTAGATGATGTTAATAAATCATTATATAAAAGAATATACCACAACATCCCATACCTGCTCAAATCAAAGGGAACTATAGCAGGGTTACGAGCGTTGATAACTTCATACGGTATACCTGATACTATACTTAAAATATCTGAATTTGGCGGGAAAGATAAGGTAAACGAGAACGATTGGGATTATTATTTCAATAAGTTTAATAATACATGGGATACACAAGGAAATAATTTTATTAGCAGTTCTTGGGAAACTAATTTAAAATTTAATTACACAGCTGATGTACCTGGTACCGTAGAGCTACGATTTAAAGTAAACAACTTTCCTACTAGTTCATCACCTTCATTTAATGCCTCCCAATCTTTATGGCACACTGAAGAAAATGGGGTAGTAAATAAAGCACTAGTTTTAGAATACACTGGATCTTATTCAGTACCTTCAGGTTCATATAATGGTGCAATTAAAGATCCATATTACCAATATGGTAATTTAAAATATATAGCTAACCCAAATACAGCTAATGAAGTTAGTTGTAGTGTATATCTCCCATTTTACGATGGAGGATGGTGGTCAGTTATGGTTAGAGAAGATGGATTTGATACCAATGTAAAATACTTAGCAACTGAAGATTTAGATTTCATTTTAACTGAAAATGGGGATTACATAATAAACGATTCATCAGGTCTCCCTACAGGTTTAGGAACTGCAAGTTTATTTGCTTCTAATAAAATATACAATGGAGCTGATGGAACATCAATAGGATATTTCAATTCAAGCAGTTTAATAGATCCAACAGTAAGTGGAAGTTGGTTAAGTGGTAGTACTTCTTACTTTGCAAAAGAAGTTACATTAGGTAACCAATATGAATATTTCAACGGTAATATACAAGAAATAAGATATTATAACGTTGCTCTAGGAACTACTAGATTTGAAGATTATGTAATGAATCCTTTATCTATTGAGGGTAATTCAATTAATTCTTCCCCAGATGAATTATTATTTAGAGCTTCATTAGGAGGTGAATTAGATACTTCAACAGATTTAACTCAAGTATCAATCCACCCTAAAATAACAGGTTCATGGGTTGCAACATCATCATTTGCATCTAATAGTAATTATGTATTTAATTCTACACCTTCATATTCAACTAATACTGAATATTATTTCTTAGATCAATTCCCTGCCGGAATTAAAAATAGAATTACAGACAAGATACGATATGAAGATAATGTAGTACCCACAGGAGATACACTATCACCTTATAGAAGAGTAACCCAAGCTACTGAAGCAAGTGAGTCATATACTGAAAATATTAACTACCTAGAGGTAGCATTTTCACCACAAAATGAAATTAACGATGATATTGTATCACAACTAGGATACTTTAACATAGGAGATTATATAGGTGATCCAAGACAAAGGTCTTCATCACTAGATTACTACCCAGATTTAAACAATTTAAGTAAAGCTTATTTTGAAAAATATATTAAAAATTATGATTTAGTAGATTTTGTTAGATTAATTAAATTCTTTGACAATTCGCTATTTAAAATGATTAAGGATTTTATTCCTGCAAGAACAAGCTTAGCATCTGGAATTGTAATCAAACAACATTTACTAGAAAGAAACAAATACCCACAACCACAAGTAAGTTATAGTGAAGAATTACTAACGGGTTCTGTTAAATCTCATCAAGTGTGGGATAACATAGATGAAGTAAGTTATATTTCATCTTCAAGAATTGTGGATGCTGAAGGTGGTCCTGGTGGAATGTTAAACATTTTTAATGGTTTATCAACTTCACCATCTGGAACATTAGGAGCAGGTCCTGATAATAGATTTGACATAACTCAAAGTTGGGATGAAACATTCACAGTACTATCAGGTTCAGTAACCAAAACAAACGACTCACAACATGAATTTTATGATGGAGAGTTTAGTGGTTCAACTATGTTAATTACAAATGGTGAATTAAATAGTGAATGTGATGAATTTAAGAATGTGTCTGTTGCTTCGGTTCCATATTATGCTGTTAGATTTTATAACGAGAATGGGGTTACTGATAGCGATGGATTCCTAACAAATCAAGCACTCTGGTTAAGTGATAGTAACTTACCCTTAGATGGATATATTTCTATTTTCCGCGAAGGTATTTTTAGTCCCGTTGGTGTTCGATATATAAAAATACCAAAAATTGATGGGAATGGTATTGACCAATCTACTAACTTAGAATCTTTAACCCAAATAACCCTCCCAGGTACAACTAATGTAACTTATCAACTTACAAGTGTTACTGAAAAACCAACATTTTATCTATATGATGTAGAACCTAATAATGTTTCACCTCCATTATTTGGTAAATTAAATTATGATTTTACGGGGTCGATTGATGTTTTAGATATTTACCATGCGGGACCCCTTAATAGAGCAAAACTCCAAGTACCTCTTGCAAATGGTTCAAATGATCAGTATGGTTTTTATTCTATAACAAATCAAGAATATACTTTTAACACATATGCACAAAAAGATTTATATTTAAGAATTTCTGGGAGTGTAGCAGTCCAATCTGAAGATGCAATTATAGGAATTTATAGAAGAAAATCTCTTCAGACACAAGCTAATAGTGAACTTTTAACGGGTTCAATCTTCTCCGCGGGATCAACTTACCAATTTGATATACCCTATAATCTATCATCTTCTACCCCAGGAGATATATATTTTTTAGGAATTCAAAAAAATAAATTCCCTGCGGATTTTAGTACTTTTACAACTTGTTCCTTTTCAGTAGGTACAAAACTCTTCCTTACCTCATCAGCAGCCTCAGCTACCTCAAGTGTTGATTCTATATTAGAACCATATTTTTCATCTGATTTTTCAACCGCATTAGACTGTCAACCTTTATTAAACAATGTTCAAGGTGAAAGAGCAAACCCATTCTTACAAGATTTAGATTACCAAACTTCACAAACAGTACCTGTTAATTACCAGGCAATAGTAAGTGAAAGTGCTACCAAAGCAACTGTACCTGAATCTAATTATACTCAATTATCATCTGCTAATTTAAGATATAATGGAAGTAAAAACCAAAGTGAAAAAATTAATCAATGGACTACTTTTAACAATATAGGAACATATGGTAAAACACCTTCTATAGAAGTAAAAGATACTGTAATATATGAATTTGATTGGGGTGGGGGAACAACACCTGAAATACTAGGATGGGGTGCCTTAAAAATGGGTAAATTATTAAATGTTAAAACAGTTGATGATGTAAGAACCATTAACCCCTCAGAAGGAGCCAAAACTCAAGTTCAAGGTATTCCATACGGGGGTTTATCATGGAGGTATAATCTATCATTACCTTCGGGTTATTTTTTTGAAAGTCAATCTATCTCCCCTACTATTCAAACAGTAAGTGATTATTACTATACATTAAATGGAAATAATACCCCTAATTCTCAAATAAGTATTTTTCCATATGATACAACCAACCTAGCATCAAATGCATACCTCCCAGTTGCACCTAAAGTTTTAACCCCCCAATTTGGGGTCCCTTTGATTAGTAACTATATATCGGCTAATGGAGCAAATGGTCCCTCAATAGAAATTTTAGGTAGAGATTTTTGGGATTCAACTTTTTCCTCTGGGGATCCAATACCTACTGACATGCCTTGTACCATAGAAGTCAATGGGCCCCTATCTTCTATGTACTCGGTTGTAAGAAACTCATCAGGGTTATACACTTCATCTCTATCTTCACTTACCGCAGGAGAGGTTTTCTTAACGGGAACCACGGCCTCAATTAGTATTAAAGAACAATTACATCAAGGAGAAAGATGGTTTTTTACTTTTTACCAAGATTTAAACACCCCAATTGAAAATAACACCCTCAACCCATGGTCAGGAGGATATAGTGGAAGTTTAGCAGAAAGTTACCCTCTAGCTTCTAAGGGAGTTTTTGAAATAGTAGATGTAGTTGATGCCGGGGGTGCATCAAACCCATGGTTAACACTAGACCCACCACCTAAAATATCAGTAACAGCAGGAGGGGGGAGCTCAGTAGGGTATTTATTATGGAAAGCTGAAAGAGGAAGCCCGTTTGTTTTAATTCAAGATAATATAACAGGAATAGGTCCTGGGTGCTTTGTTGATCAATATACAACAAATGAAATTGTACAAAATTTAGAATCAATTACTAAAGAATTTGGCTCTAATAAACAATAATAAAATAACGTGACATAAAAACTAAAAATACATATATTTATAACATATTAATAAATAAAAAATGGGATACTTAAACAATCAAGTTATAACCGTAGATGCCATCTTAACTAAAAAAGGCAGACAATTACTAGCACAAAACGATGGTTCATTTAGAATCACACAATTTGCATTAGCAGATGATGAAATAGATTATACACTTTATAATCCAACTAATCCATCTGGTTCTGCATTTTATGGACAAGCAATAGATAACATGCCTCTATTAGAAGCATTTCCTGATGAGTCTCAAACAATGAAGTATAAATTAGCTACTCTACCAAGAGGAACAGCAGTACTTCCAGTACTTGATATTGGATATGCAGGTATAACTTTAGCTCAAGGAGCTTCATTAGCTATTACACCTCAAACATTAAATTATTTAGGTAATTCTACAGCATTTGAAACATCAGGTTATACAGCAACAATTGCAGATGTTAGAACAATGGCTACATTTAATGGAGTCGGAATTCAATCAACAGCAGCAACAGCTCAAAATACAACTTCTACTACTACTTTAGGAACCAATGTTTCTTCTACAGTAATAGGATCACAAATTAACTTAAGAGCAACAACTGTTAATACATTATTTGGATCTAGTTCAGTATTAAATACTACAGTAACGTTTGTAGGTTTAGATAGTGGAGCTAGAATAACAATTCCAATTACAATTACACAAACAACAGCATTATAAAAAAATAAAAAATGGGATTTAAAAGATTAGACGCCGAAGATTTTGTAGTAAGCGCAGATGCAGTTCAATCTGTAGCTTGGTCAACAGGTGCACCCACATTAACTGAGTTTTATACATCACCAGTTCAATCAGCAGGGTCTTCAGGAAATTATTATCTAAGTGTATTTCAAACTTCATCTACAGATTCTACAGCAGCGGTTCAATTTGACATAGCTTATGGTAATGTATATGGTAGTGGAAGTACACCATTCAACTCAGGACTTCCAAAATATTCTCCCTCATCAACCACTTATGGCCAATACAGATCATTAATATTAGAAGATGAAAACGCTGTATTTACATTTGGTGATGGTACTAATACATTAATATCTGATGATTTTTGGGTATTATCTGTAGAAAGAGCTAGATATAAAGAATCATTATTTCCAGGAACATTTAATTTAAATTTATCAAGTTCCGCAGGGTTAATCCAATTAACAGATAATTCAAATGATGTTTTAACACAAACATTTTTAGGTTCAAACAGAGTATTACAAATAGTATCAGGTTCAAATGGTTCAGCTTATAACACAACAGGATATGTAGCAAATTCAGGTTCATATGGTTTATTCCTTCCAGATATAGGAACTATAATATTAAACCCGGCAGCAATATCTCAATCAATTGAAGTTGATACAAATAAAACAGAATCTTTAGCAAATGGTACTAACCAAGAAACATTATTTACAGCAATAAAATCTGGTTCTGCATTTACATTAAATGCACAAGAAACAATAACATCAGATTATGTGTTTGTTAGGTCAAGAAATGCTGAGTTTAATTACTCAACAAATCCATCATTTATTACGGGTTCAACTGGAGAAGTAATTTATACTGAATTTATCAATTCTCCACAAGTATATGTAACGACAGTAGGGATGTATAATGATGCAAATGAATTAGTTGCTGTAGCAAAACTTTCAAAACCACTACTTAAGGATTTTACAAAAGAAAGCTTAATTAGGGTTAAATTAGATTTTTAAGATGAATGAGTGTTTACAAGCCTTTTACCACATCCGATGTAGTTGTAACCCCATTTAAAGTAAACAAATCATTTACTTTTAAGGGGACTAGCGAATTTATTTCCTCAAATGTAGGTATAGATAGATTTTTTGGCAAAAACACTCCTTACATTTCGGGTTCAAATATCACAGGAGAAATATCAACCCAAAATAAAACACTAATTTACGAATCCGTAAAGCAACTTTACTACTCCAACTTTTTAAATGGACAAGATGGCTCACCTGCTAATCTAGCTCAATTCAATAATGATGGTACTATAACAGTTCAAGGTGGAAGTGGTTCTTACCAACCCATGTATGATAATTATCTACCTGATACTTTAGCAGCCAATAGATTATTTCCAACAGCTTCAGATGACAATATAGGAATAATATCAATTCCATCTAATTTATTTGGAGAATACATAAAACCAGGAACATTTTCTTTAACCACTCCAAGTAATACAATTGTAGATGATGGAGAAGGAAATTTAATGGATTCTACACTTAAAGTAGGAGATATAGTTTACCAACATGGTATGGTTATTCTCACTGCTTTTGGATCTTCTATCACAGGAAGTAGTTATGGTTCTGCTTTATATGGAACTGGAATTTATGGTTCAAATGATATATCTGAATTAAATGAATTTATAACAGGAAGTAATATTACCTGCTCATTTCAAAGTACAACTACAATATATGAATCTCAATATAAATGTACTTTAAGAGAAAACGAATACAACTATACTCAAAACCCATCTGCAATATCAGGCAGTTTAAATAGCGGAATAGTTCAAAATTTTCTAACAGGTTCGTATTTTGAACCTTATATAACAACAGTAGGATTATATAATAATGCAAACCAATTAGTGGCTGTAGGTAAACTAGCTCAACCCCTTCAAAGTTCTAACACTACTGATACAACCATATTAGTTAACCTAGACTTATAATATTTATTACCATGGCAAAACAACTATCCAAATCAGGAATATCTACAAACGATGCTATTTTAGCATGGCACGTAACACAATCAGTAGACGCTTTTACAGGTACGGATGCATACGATGTTACAGTATCAGGTTCACTAACAATAACAGGTTCAACCTCTGGTACTTTTACAGGTTCATTTACAGGTTCATTTGATGGTTCTATTATCTCAGCTTCATATGCTGCAACGGCAACAAGCGCTTCATATGCTGCAACAGCAACAAGCGCTTCATATGCTTTAACAGCATCTTTTCTTGAAGGAAGTGTAACTTCTGCCTCGTATGCATCAACAGCATCATATATTTTAGCATCTAATATAGATCAACCATTTACTGATATAACAGCATCAGGTAATATAAGTGCGAGTGGTGATGTATATGCAGATAAATTTCTCTCAAATAATATACAAGTAGTAAGACATAATTCGGGTATTAGTTATTTTGGTAAAAATGGAATTCCAACAGAAATTCTAGGTAACATAACAGCCTCAGGCAATATAAGCTCAAGTGGCACAGTATCAATGCTAACCGCATCAATTGGAGGAGGAATATTCACATCTGCTTCATTAGCAGGTGGTGGAGGTGGTAGTGGAGCAGGTTTTCCATTTACAGGAGATGCTGTAATAACCGGATCTTTAGTAGTATCAGCTTCAGCAACTTCACAATCCCTTTCAGTAATAGGAAGTGGTAGTGTAGTATTCGATGTAATAGGAAGTGCAGGAACATTATTCTCAGTAGATGATTCTTTAACCGGAACTATATTTTCATCAAATGATATTTCAGGATTACCTATACTTCAAGTAGATTCTACTGGAGAAGTTTATTTAGGTAAATCACCTCAGTCACTATATACTACTGCTATAATCAGCGCTACTTCGGCATCATCGACGGCTTCATTAACTTCATTAAGTACTAGCTCGTATGACGGTGCATTCTTTGATTACACCATAACTTCGGCATCAAATGCTAGAGCAGGTAGTATAATGTCAGTATGGAATGGAGGAACTGTTTCATTCACAGAAACAACTACAACTGATATTGGAAGTACATCAGGACTTGATTTACAAGTTATAATATCAGCAAGCCAAGCTCAATTAGTAGCCATAACAGATTCAACATCCCCAAACATTTATAAGGTAAAGACAATTATAAAAGCAATATAAAGTTATGGGGATTAGAAGAGGTTCAATAACAACTCCTATTATAGCAGATGGATTAATATTCAATATGGATGCTGCTAATCGAGCTAGTTATGTTAATGGTAATACTAAAGCATTTAACACGACTAATTTATCCCAATCTGGAAGTTTAGAAAATGATGTAGTATTTATCTCTTCCCCCACCCCAAGTTTTGAGTTTGATGGAGTAGATGATTATATAAATATAGGCAACAATACTAACTTTGAATATACGGATTCCTTTAGTTTTTCAACTTGGATAAATCCTTCACCTAAAAGTGGGGTTAAATATCTTTATTCAAAATATATAAGTGGTAAAGGTATTTTAATTTATCTTAATAGTAGCAGCACTAGTGGGATTAATACGTTACATTTTAATTTATATAACACAAATAGTGGTGGTACTTCAACTAGAAAGAGGATTACTACAAATGATATAAGTTTTGCTTCAATTAATACATGGATAAATATAATTCTTACTTATGACGGTAGTGGGCTAGCATCAGGAATAAATTACTATAAAAACGGACTCATCCAGTCATTTTCAACAACTCAAGACAACTTACAAAACAATACTATTGCAAATACTGAAGACGCTTATTTGAGTTCTTATAATGGTGCAAGTAGTTTCTACTCAGGATTAACTTCAAATTTCCACATTTACAACCGAGCTTTACCATCAAACGAGGTCCTACACAATTATAACGCATTAAAACTAAGATTTGGATTATGAGATTTGGATCAATAACAACAGATATAATAGCGGATGGATTAATATTCAATATGGATGCTGCTAATCGAGCTAGTTATGTTAATGGTAATACTAAAGCATTTAACACGACTAATTTATCCCAATCCGGAAGTTTAGAAAATGATGTAGCATTCATTCAATCCCCAACTCCAAGTTTTGAGTTTGATGGGGTAGATGATTGGATTAACTGTGGCGAAATATCCCCTTTGTTTGAATACTTCCCTATAGGTACTGCAAAGGATAATCCTTGGTCTGTAAATATATGGGTTAAAGGAAGTGGCTCTAATAAAGGCTTTTTTGAAATTCCTTATACACAAGTTAACTCTTTATATGCAAGGTCATTTGCTTTTGTTAAAGGAGCGAGTTATTTATATTTTGGGGGTAAATTTACGGGTATTAAAATCAAAGAATCGGGGACTACCTCTTATAGTGATACTGAATGGAATCATATAGTAATGACATTTGACGGTGTAGACCATACTGCTTTATCATCTTATACATTATACGTAGGAGGTGCTTCAGTAGGCATTGCATTAATTACCCCTAATATTGGGGATTTTTTAACTGAGAACATTTCAATAGGTGTTGTTGGTAGTGACGGAGGTAATACTTATTATTGGGATGGTGAAATAGGCCAAGTACAACTATATAACCGAGCTTTATCCTCAACCGAAGTCCTACACAACTATAACGCATTAAAATCAAGATTCGAATGAGTGGAAGAGTAGGTAGCATAACAACAGAAATAATAGCGGATGGATTAATATTCAATATGGATGCGGCTAATAGGGCAAGTACTATACCTAGTACTAGTACAGATAAAGCATTTAATACAACAAATCTAAATAATAGTGGGAGTTTAGAAAATGGTGTTTTGTTTTCTAACAACAATTCAGGGATTTGGGATTTTGATGGAACTGATGCTTATATTGAAGTTGAATCTAATGGAAATGGAACAATATTCGATACTCAAATATTTACAATACAAGCATGGTTTAAAAGCGATATAGATCCTGATACTGTAACTGCAGAAATTATTTGGTCTTATGACTACCCTTCTCATAGCAGTCCAAATTATTCTCAACATTTAAGATTAGGAGGTGCTGGTGATTCTAGTGATGAAATACAGTTTTTATGGAATAATGGATCAACTTTTAAATATATAAATGTAAATGGTGCTTTAACAGGCACACAAACTGATTGGCATAATGTAGCAGCTACTTATAAATCAGGGGAACAAAAATTGTATTTAGATGGAAGTCAAATAGGTTCTAATACAGAAACAGGTACTATAACATACTATGACCAAGAAGTATGGGTTGGTAGAGGAAATGGAGGTTGGTATTTTAATGGAAAAATCCCAAATATACAATTTTACAACCGCGCCTTATCAGCATCAGAAGTCCTACACAACTACAATGCGCTAAAAGGCAGATTTGGATTATCTTAACATATTTATAACAAAACTTACACAATGTCAAACAACACAAAAACATACGCAATAGTAAATCTAACAGACATTTCATTAATTGACTTTTCTCAAATCGGAGAAACATCGGCATCTACAATTAGAAAAAGTATAGATGATACTCAGTTTGTGATCAAATGGGAAGATGGTTATACTCCAACTTTCATAACAGATGGTTCTGTTACTCCTGTCCAAACTTATGACCATACCAAAATATTGGAATTAATGGCTACACCAAAATGGAGTGAAGAAATAGAAATAGAAGGATAATATGGGAAAATTAGTAATAAAAAATGGATTTAATTCTAATGGAGACTCCCAAATAACGGGATCATTAGATGGCACAGATAATATATTATTAAATGGTGGAATATTATCAATAAAAAATCAAGGAGCTCAATCTGAAGCAAGATTTTATTGTGAAGTTAATAATGCACACTATACTGCATTAAAGGCACAACCACATGCATTATTTTCTGGCAACCCCATTACATTACTACCCGCATATGATTTAGACTTTGCGGCACCTCACTTTTTAGCTTCCATAACTGCCTCAGGCAATATAAGTGCTAGTGGAACATCATCCGCAGCATATTTTGTAGGTGATGGTAGTGAATTAACAAATTTACAAAGACCCATAACAGCATCATCAACTAACCTCTCAGCTAGTATGGATAATGCAGGATATTATTTTAGAGTTGGAGGAAACGTTACATGCTCAATTGGTACAAACGCTGTAGTACCAATCAAAACCGGAGCTGAATTTGAATTTTTTCAAACATCATCAGCAGGCAATTTTTATATCACAGGGAGTGGTATAACCATCAACTCAAAAGGAGGAAATATTCAATTAGCAGGACAATTTTCAGCTGCTACTTTAAAGAAAGTAGGAACCGATGAGTGGGACTTAATAGGTGATTTAGGGTAATATTAATATGGCTTTAGGGACAAAACTAGGAATAATAGCATCATCAGGTGTAGCATCATTTACAAATACTTATTCATTTGAGTTTGATGGGGTGGACGATTATGTTAATACTGGATTAAATCTAGCTTTTGCTACAGTCCCAAACCTTAGTATCAGTTATTGGATAAAAACAAGTGCAAGTTTTACTAATTTTGCTTATTATTTTCCTATAGGCGTGAATGTTAGTTATTCGGGTGGAGGTTATCAATATGCTGCGGGTAAGTTGTATAAAATAGGTACGGGATTAGTAGTTTCTGTACAAGGTTTGGGAAGTTCAACAGGAAGTACTGCGCTTGATGATGGTAATTGGCATCATATCATCCAGACTTATAGCGACAATGGAAACAATACATCAAGGGTGAGAATATACGTTGACGGAAACACAACTCCCGAAGTAGATTTAGCAAGTACACTTAGTTATGCACCCTTAACAAGTAATTTATTTATAGGTGCAAGAAATGCATCCGCAGATAGGGGATTTCCTGGAAGTGTGGACGAAGTATCAATTTACAATAGTACTCTAAGTACAGAAGATATAACAGCAATTTATAACTCAGGTACTCCAACAGACTTAACATCCCTTTCACCTATAGCTTGGTACAGAATGGGAGACGATGCGACTTGGGATGGTTCTAATTGGACACTAGTAGATCAAGGAAGTGGGGGGAATAATGGAACTTCTGATAATATGACTGAATCCGATAGAGTAGAAGATGTACCATCTTAACACATTTATTAACTAAAATTCATTTATGAATTGGACTCACAATGGAGAGGAAATGACAGAATTTGCTCATTTCCCAAAAAACACATTTGGTTTTGTATATAGAATTATACATTTACCCACAGATAAATCTTACATAGGTAAAAAAGTACTCATACACAATCGTAAAGTCAAAGTAACAAAAAAGGACTTAAAAATGTATGAAGGAGTAAAGGGTAGAAAACCCACCCATAAACGCGTTAGTAAAGAATCAGATTGGAAAACCTATTATGGTTCAAATAAACCCCTCCTAGAACTACTCAAATCAGAACCAATAGAAAATTTTGAACGGTGTATATTAAAAATAGCACCCAACAAAAAACTACTTACATACTACGAGACACAAACTCAATTTGTGTACCAAGTTTTAGAATACCCAGATAAATACTTTAACGATAATATCCTAGGAAAGTTTTTCACAAAAGACTTGGATCCCCAATAGAGGGATGGTATATTACATATTATGATAAATGAGCTATTAATCAATTTAGTAGATACAGTTATAGGAAATGGTAAAAGAACCTCACGAGGTAACAAGGCATACCACTGCCCCTTTTGCAACCACCACAAACAGAAATTAGAAGTTAATTTTACTGAAAATAAAAAAGGATACAATCCATGGCACTGTTGGGTATGTGGTAAAAAAGGTAAAACATTAAGAGCATTATTCAAACAAGTTAAAGCATCACCCGATAACTTTATAGAACTATCTAAATTAGTTAAAACTAATAATGAAATAGAAGAAGTTATTATTCAAAACGATGTATCATTACCTAAAGAATATAAGGAGATAATAGGTAATTCTAGTTTAACTGCAAAACATGCATATTCATATTTAAGTAAAAGAAATGTATCCAAAGATGATATCTTAAAATACAATATAGGATACTGTGATTTTGGTAAATATAAAAACATGATTATCATACCCTCGTACGATAAAAATGGTAAACTAAATTACTTTACATCACGCTCATTTGAAAAAGATGCTTACATTAAATACAGAAACCCAGATTGTTCAAGAGATATAATACCATTTGAACTATTCATAAACTGGGATTCACCTCTAGTATTATGTGAGGGACCATTTGATGCAATAGCAATAAAACGAAATGCTATACCATTATTAGGTAAAAATATACAATCAAATTTATTAAAAAGAATAGTTGAATCTACAGTTAAAAAAATATATGTAGCTTTAGATACAGACGCTTTAAAACAAGCATTAAAACATTGTGAATACTTTATAAACCAAGGTAAAGAAGTATACCTTGTTGAATTAGATGGAAAAGATCCAAGTGAGATGGGATTCTCTCATTTTACTAAACTAATTCAAAACACTGACCCATTAGACCAATATGACCTAATGGAGAAGAAATTTTCATTAATATGAAAAAGAGAAACGTCAAAAAGAAATATAACAGGATACTGGAAATATCTGAAGACGCAAAACAAATCACCTTACCAGATTCTAGATATTATAGAAGGAATGGTGACTATTATCCATCAATAACTTATGTTTTAAGTTGTTATCCAAAAGGCAAATTTTTCCAAGATTGGCTTAAAAAAGTAGGATACTCTGCTGACTATATCGTTAGAAAAGCAGCAGACCAAGGTACACAAGTACACGAAATGTGTGAAGATTATTTAAACGATAAGGAATTAAATTTCCTATCACCCACAGGTAACCCACAGTATGATCCCTTAGTGTGGCAAATGTTTTTAAGATTTGTGGATTTTTGGGAAGAATATAACCCAACATTACTAGAAGCCGAAGTCCATCTATTCTCAGATGAACTTAAAGTAGCAGGTACTTGTGATTTAGTATGTGAGATAGATGGAGAATTATGGATTATAGATTTCAAAACATCAAACCACCTCCAAACCACATATGACTTACAGACAGCGGTTTACGCTAAATGTTATGAAGAATGTTTTGGAAAAAAAGTAGATAGATTAGGAGTTTTATGGTTAAAATCATCTAAACGTGGTCCTAAAGAAGGTAAAATTCAAGGTAAAAATTGGGAAATGTACGAGTCAAAACGTACCCAAGATGAAAACATAGATATATTCAACACCGTTAAAAGATTGTTTGATTTAGAAAACCCCAAACATTCACCTATATTCACTGAGTTTAGGACGCAAGTTAAGAAAAAAGCATAGTATTTATAACTATGATTAAACTAACAGACTTATTACTAGAAATCCAGAGCAAACCTAAAGCCATAATTTTAGCAGGAGCTCCTGGAGCTGGTAAGGGATACATTTTAAAGGGTTTAGATTTAGGAGGTTTAAAGGTAATGAATATAGACAACATATTCATTGATAAACTAAAACAAGCAAACGTTACCTTAGATTTAAAAAACGCAACACCCGAAGAACGAAGCGAACAAGCCAAACAAATGGCTGCAGCTAATAAAGAATTTAAGGGTGAAATACAATCAACCATTGAAGGTAAACAATCTTTTATTTTAGATGGCACAGCTGCTTCGTTTAATCAAACCACAAAATTAAAAAATGAGCTAGAGGAAGCAGGATACGATGTGTTTATGCTTTATGTCTATACAGATCTGGAACGTTCATTAAGACAAAACCAAGATAGATACGAAAAATCAGGTGGTGAAGATAGAAGTTTAGCACCTGCAATTGTAATGCGTACTTGGAAAAGTGTTACTGATAATCTACCAAAATATGCTAAACTATTTAATCCTAATTTTGCAGCAGTTGCTAACACTTTAGATGATAGAATGAAAGATATAGATAAGATTATAGATAAATACCTTAAACCCTTCTCACCTAAAGGTACTAAACCTAAAACTCCTGCCCAAATACAAAAATCCAAAGAAAGAAACGCTAAAGATAAAGAAGAAATTCAACAAATGTTAGATGATGAATTTTTGACAGATGTAATTGAATACACAATGTCTAAAGAAGAAGCACAAATGAGGTTAC
>Ga0209337_1001560_pt1 | contig 17324 bp, 18 predicted proteins | sample LinPmetageLP53_FD_184044 | JGI IMG/M metagenome (GOLD analysis project Ga0209337, IMG submission 184044) | Marine viral communities from the Pacific Ocean - LP-53 (SPAdes) (version 2) | ecosystem: Environmental > Aquatic > Marine > Oceanic | place: Pacific Ocean | collected 2010-02-08 | reverse complement strand
TTTATCCGGACGAACTCCCCAACAGCGAATCTTTGTGTTTTCGTTGTTAGAATCTACAGTCTCGACAACCCAAAACGTCTTGCCTCTCTTGGTCTTCTTGACTACGATCTTACGCGGGATGAACCAACATAATCCAAGATCACGATCATACTCTGAGATAGGAGGTACCCCGCGCTGCTTCAACTGCTCAACGGAATCGTGGGATATAACCAGATTCAGCGGAAACATACCGGTGAGTTCGGCTTTAAATTGAATAATCTCATCATCGGAGAAATCGCCCTCATCCCTGTATATCTCAATATTCTCTGTCAACTTCTTTTTGGTCTTTGGGCGGTCCACGATACACGCAGACCAAAAGTGTTTACGACCGGTAAATTGGTCATCAACTAGTTTGTCCAATGCTCCGCCACGACATAGTGCATCCAGCGTCTTTTTATTTAATTTGCCGTATATGACCTCTTCGTGGAAAAGTAAATCCTCTGCGTCTGCGAATGGACGATGAGCAACGATCTGGTCAATGGCAGCGTCACCGACGCCTTTAATGGAAGATAGCGGCTGAATCAATGTCTTGCCATCCTCTGAGATCTCCCAAACTCTACCTGACTTATTGATGTCCAGAGATTCGATATCAAATCCGTAACTCTTGGCGATATTAATTGTCTTCTCTTTCCGCTTCTCTGGTTCTTTATCCAAGAAAGCCGCCATCCATTCGGCAGGGTAATGAGTCCAAAGCCAAGCGCATTGATAAGAGATCATACTATATGCGACAGCGTGGGATTTGTTAAAGCCATAACCAGAGAAGTAAGCGAATTTATTCCACATGACCATAGCTTTATCTTTGGGGATGCCGTTCTTCTCGCAACCATCAATAAATTTAATACGCAACTTGCTGCGCTTGTCATCCTTGCCTGTTCCCTTCTTAGTAAGAATTTTACGGAGAAGGTTGCCCTCATCAAGTGTCAAGCCCCCAAGCTTATGCGCAAGAAGTGCAATCTGCTCTTGGAAGATAAGGAATCCGTATGTCTCTTCTGTAATCTCGCGATGATCATCATTCAAATACTCAACTCGGTGTGGTGCTGCCTTGGCATCTACATAATCCTCATGAACACCAGCGGCCAATGGACCGGGGCGATAAATTGAAGTAATAGCAGCAATGCCAATAATTTCATTAGGCTTCACGCGAACACAGAACTTTTGAGCGCCGGATTCAGTAAACTGAAAAGTACCAGACCATTTGCCGCGATGGAAGACTTTCTTATAAACCTTCTTGTCATCAAGCTTGATCACATCTGGGTGTAAATTCTCATCATAGAATTTTTTAATATCTGCGTATGACGGATCCACTACCCCGTGATACCTGCGCAGGATATGCTCAATGCAGCCCTCCATCATCTTCAACGTTGCTAGCCCGAGAAGGTCATATTTAATAAATCCCATCGGCTCAAGGTGTCGGACATTCTGGCCTTCTGACCACGGAGTCTGCCGCACGCCACCAGAGTTAATGAGGGGCATGCTTTTATCTAGATTCTCGCCGATAACAACACCGCCGGCGTGACGCGAGCAAGAACGAACAGAACCAACTAAACCTTGAACGTGCTTTTTGACCTCTGGGTATTTGTCAAGATAGGCACGCAGAGTTTCTGAAAACTCCATAACCTCCTGCCAAGTAGGAGCGTAAATGCCTGCTTTGATACCGTGTTTCTTCTTGGCTAGCGGAAGGGCTTCTTTTAACATTGCGTCTGTTACTTTGTTCGCCTCGATAAACGGAATTCCATAAAACTTAGATATATCTTTGATAAGTGAACGAAGTTGTAGCGTGTTCCAATTTGAAATAGGTGCAACCGTATCCTCACCCCACAAGTTTACCAGCTTCTCCTTCAAAGCCATACTATCGGACACATCATAATCGATGTCAGGATAGTCGGTGGCATCGGAACGCAAGAAACGGGAGAACAGAAGGCCATATTTTATAGGATCAATCTGTGTAATTTGAAGAGCATATGCCACCAGAGAACCAGCAGCGGAGCCTCGACCCGGGCCAGTGAGCATCATCCCATTGGCAATATCACAGATAGACTTCATCGTGAGGAAATATTTACTGAATCCTCGATCAGCGATAACATCAAGTTCATGCTTTAGTCGCTCGATGTATTCACGATGCTTGAGGGTTATCTTCATTTTTAATTGTGCTGGCCAGCCCATGACTTCACATAGTCCATCCAGAGCCAGCTTAGCAAGTGCCTGATCAGCAGTTGCACCAGCCGGTACAACAAAAGAAGGAAGGCGAACGGTGTTATCAGGGAAGAATTTTTCAATGCGATTGTGAGCAATGTTCCATGTTTCTTCCAGGGACGCTCGAACAAGGTCGTCGTCATAGTTTTGACCTTTCGAATATTCTTGATAGGACGCCCACATTTGATCGCCGTTCTTAGGATATAATTCGTAACCAATTTCTTCAACTCCTTCTGGTAACTCTGCAGTTCCCCATGATGGTGCTCTCTTTCCAAGCCAGCCAAGCCGCTTATAAAGCTCTCGGTCCTTCCAAACGTCTGGGCTTGGGTAGTGAGAGTCAGCCGTTGAAATCAGCTTCATATTGAATTCTTTGGCAACTTTAATGATATACTGATTTAAATCGTGCTGCTCCGGCACATTGTTCCATTGTAATTCGCCATACCAGCGATCACCAAATATAGACTGCATACGACGAGTAGTTTCCCGCATAGCATTAAGAACCGCCTCTTCTCCTTCTTCTCGGTTCTCCCAGTAGTTTCCGGCATAGATGCCGCCTAGACAAGCAGAGGCGGCGATGATGCCCTCGTTATACTTCGAAAGCAGATCATAATCAATACGAGGATAACGGTAATAATTCTCTTCTCGATAGGACTCTGAGATCAACTTAAATAAATTATTCAAGCCAGTCTGGTTTTGAACGAGTAGTATGAGGTGTCGCCGGCGGCGCAAGATGTTTTGTGTATTCTTGGTTGCGCCTTCGTCCTCGACTGTTGCACCTGATTGCTCTTCCTTCTTAATCTTCCTTGCGGCCTTCTTATCTTTTAAAGACTTCTCGTATTCGGCGCGCCACTCCTTCACTGAAGGAATAAAATAAGCCTCGCACCCATAAATAGGCTTAAAGTCTCTACCTTCTGCGATCATCTTCTTAGCGTGTAAAACTTGATACGCTAATCCATTCATATTGCCGTGATCAGTCAATGCCAGCGCATCAGAGCCATTTGAATACGCAAAATCCATATGATCTTGTGGATACCCAATAGCGTCAAAGATTGAGCCGGCGACTGAATGGGCATGAAGCCCTACAAATTTAATATTACTTTTCATCTAGATCTCCCAATTGCTCAAATATTCTACCATGCTTTCTCGCCTTTGTCAACTGTTTTATGGGTACTGTGATTTTGTGCTCTGATCCTAGGTATGTACGATATCCGCCCCAATTAGAAACGTCATGGAACCATTCTAGTTCGTGTTTCAAGGAATCTTTTTCTTCAGTTTTATCAAACACTACATCAAAGTCAAACCAGCGCGCGGACCATCTATCAGCGAAAGGACGCCTACCAGCAGGATATTTCTCTCCTTCCAGTGGTGGTAAATATTCCCTGGTTGTTAATTTGTTTACGTTTCGGCGACAAATAATAAAATCTTCCTTTCTCATTGTAAATGACAGTGGTAAATTATTTTTTACAGTTTGGCCCTTAAACGTTGAGAAGAAATTTCTGTCTCTACTGGAGATTAACCTTCTATTCTTCCTCAATGCCTCATAATCATAGATGCCCATGGGAAACGAGACAAAATACTTTTCCGGTATTGTCCATTTTGATATTTTAAAAGTCGCCCACCATGCTGAGTGTATGCCGTGTAAAACGGACCACCCATAGGAGTCTCGCCTGTCTCGATCCCTGTCTCTGATGCCCGTATAATAAATAGGTATCTCCTTTCTATACTCTGAAACAAAAACGCCTGCTAATGTATTATGATAGTGAACTGGATCATGCGTCCATTCGCCCACTACTTTTCGGACAATTGGCGCTGTATCTTGGTTCGCTACGATCCAAATGCTATTACACCCTGCTAGCGCACACTCGTGAACAGCTTTCTGTATACAAGTAAAGCCGGCTTCTACCGGCAATAAATAAGGTGGTGTTGGGATATCATAATCAGTTTTTAGATTTGCTATAGGGATAATGCCCGCTAAGTGTGTACTAATCAAAACAACTTCCTTACTGTTTCTACAAAACTATTATCTCTTGCTATATCTTTTGTCTTAAGATCTTTTTTCGCGAGTATAATTTTCTTATCAGATGGTTTATATTTTAGATCTAGTGGAAATATCTCACGCTTCATATATGAAGTTTTATATTTTTTATATTTAATAGGGTTTCCATCTGCATCTCTATCCGATACTCTCGCCTTCATACCTCTACTTTCCATCTCGTGAACAGTTTTAAACCTAGCCATTGTTTCAGAATAACCAAAGTCTGTTATCTGTGGCCGGCTTAATAGAGAGACAACACAAGCATCTTTAATATTAAAATTGCCCCTGCGTCTGGTGGAAATGTAGAAATGTATCTTGCTAACGAAATCGTCGTTTGTCTCAATATAATCATATTTGTGCTTACCTCCTACATTAAAAGCAATCCAGTCGCGACATAAATATTTTTCGGGTTCGTTTATTTGCCGCGTGATATTATAGCAATTGTCATCGCCAAAATAATAACATTCATCGAAGGAGATCTCTCCTATTCTGGAGTATTCATCAGTAAACACCAGAGTCTTACCATTATATCTCATCGAACGACATAGCCCGGATAGTGGAGCTTTCCCATCAAAAGATAAAAGAAATAGTAGCCTCTCCCATAGAATATTTTTTTGTATTCCGACTTTTTTTTCACAATCAAAGCTTTTTAAAATTTTTGTTTCATTTGTGATACCAAGAAAGCTTAAATCTATATCTGGTTCTACAAAATCAAGTTCGAATGGTCGCTTATAATCGGAATAAAATATTGGAATATTATTATTGAAAGCAAATATCAAAGCAGATAAAGAGCTTCCAATAATTATTCTACCATAGTGGATCACATTTGTCAAGTTTTTAATGAACCACGAGATCTTGCTCTTCCTGGCCGATGTGATAGTTCATCTGCAGCCAATTTGTCAGTTTTTCATTTAGATGCTCATAGTCGTCTGGCAGATAGCTAGCCATAAGCGTAATAGCCATTGACCTGCCCATCATCGGAAATTGAAATAGGTTATCGGCCCAACAATCAAATAAATAATCTGATACCTCTTGTTCCCAATCCAACGCCTCGGCCAAAGCAGTTCGAAGTGCCATTGAGGAAAATATTTCATTCCAGCGCTCATCCATCCATTCATTGCTCATCCTCTCTTCCTCCTAAATCCTATTTGAGACTCTGGTATGCCTGTTCGACCTTCTGAGTTCTCAACAAGCCACCAGTGTTCTCCGTCCCTATTTCCTAAATAGGCAATAATTTTTATTGGAATGTCGTAATCTTTTTGACACCATATTGCCTCAAGATTCATTCTTCGTTCTCCTCATCGAACCTATGTAAATCATCCATTATACCTTTGGCTGCGCTGCCCATCAGGAGAGAAAAGAACACCATTTCTTTAAAAGTGTGTTTATCTTTGTGCTTCACAAGCACATCTTGGAAAATTGCTAATAGTTCTGTTTCGGTACTAAGCCAATACTCAAAGAAATTGTGGTCACCAGCCGCGATATATCTCTTATGGCTCTCCGTAAAAGCGACAGCGGCAATCCCTATGTCTTGTTGTAAATCTTTATTCATCAAGAACCTCTAGTTCTTTCGACTGATCATATGTGTAGTGCCACTCTCCGTTGATGTTATCCCAAGTAACAACTACATATTCCTTCGTTATCTTTTTAATCGTGCCAGTCGCATTCTGTACTTTCAAGACGCGCTCCATTAACACTCTATCACCGACTTTCATTCTTCGTTCTCCTCATATAAATAATTCTCAATAGGAAAGTTTATGTATGAGAATTCTCCGTGCATTTCAAGAGAAGCAATATCGTATGCCCGGGCAGCATCTTCTTCTGTTGCGTAAGTCCCTAGATTGATATTTTTTCCACCTCTTCTAATATAGCTAGTATAGCCCCTAGGATTGATGCATACTCCCTTATATTTACTTTTTGATTTGTGGTGTCCTATCGAATTAGCACTATTTTGTTCATAACTACAGCATCTAAGATTGTGTTTTCTGTTATCAAAAGTATCGCCGTTTATGTGATCTACGACTTGTCCCTTTTCGGGATTCATGATCAAGCGCTGGATGCTTAGCGTATCTTTCGCCATGTAAGTTCTTTGTCGCCCATCGGGAAAAGTGTGCAAACGTCGTGGTTTATCTGGACGGGGGATGCGCGTATTTATATAGAACCTTTGTTTATTGTCATCTCTTTGTCTATGGCGAGTCTTAGCCAAATTCCACCTGTACTGTGAAACCAACCGATAATCTTCTTCATCCACCAATATTTCATATTTTGTCCCCTTATATTCTACAATGAGGATCTTTGTAGAACATTCATTTTTTGCCTTTTTCCACTCATCTATACTTTTAATTATTCTTTGTCTTACTTCGTCAGACAAAAATAAACTTCCATTATAAAATTTCTTTTGATGCTCAATTGTGCTTTCCCTGCCGGATAATGCCGCTGCCGTCTTTTCATTCGCACATTTCTGGCATCCATGACCTTCCAAGTGCTTTCGAGCACGTTGTGAAAAGTTTCCGTGTTGCGCGCACTTAATAATGACATACGCCTGCCCATAATATTCCACTGCTTTTCTAAAAGTCTCCTTTGTGCCGCCTCCCCTAAGTCCAACTCTAACTTTCATTGGTGCTCGTTTGGGAAAGCTCACTAATGAATAATCATATAAATTAGAGTGCTTCTGATTGGCTCTTTTGACAAACTCTGCTTTAGTTTTAATGTGAGTACGCTTGTTCATTCTTCGTTCTCCTTATTAATTCAACTTCGCTGGTGTCTGTATCTGTTTCTATCCAGCAGCGAGCACCACACGATAGTGGCTTATGTGGTCGATAAATGACCCGCGCTATCTCATTGCCAGCCTTGTCTCTGATGATTGCCTCATGAGCGTAATCGTTCTGTTTGTATGTTTTTACCGTGAGCACGGGTTCATCGGTATTCTGCTTTGTATTTCTCTTAAGAACGTGCTGGTTAACATGAATGATCTTCTTCATTCTTCGCCCCTAATCTTACGATACGCCCCCACAGTCTCTGGATATAGATCCGTAGCAATCTCCAGACATGCCTCCGCAACCTTTTGGATCTCCCATTGTGCGCCTTCGTGCGTTCGCAGATCGATGAACTTCAAGAGATTGTTCAGGTTGACCGTGCCATAATACTCTGTGTATAAGTTCTGCGGCAAGACGCCTCTAGCTTGTTCTCGGCAAACTCCAACATCCATTAGGTCATCATACAATTTTAATGAACTCAAATGGTGCATGCTTACAAGTTCTGATGCTTTTATCTTTCGCGGCTCTGATGACATTTCGCTAATAACCGTCATAATAGGATCGACTAAATCATCGGCATTGCTAGCCTGTCGATTGCTCTTGTGTTGCGTGCGGAATAACTGAGGCTCATAAAATTTAATGTTTACGTCAGTATACCTCCGAGATATCTCATTATAAGACCAAGTTCTGTGACGGTGGTGCTGAGAACGCACAAACAAAGGTACGATAAAGCGGTAAGTAACAACACAGTGCTCCAACGTGGAAGTATGCCTGTGCCGTATAAGGTAGTTAATAAGCTTCTTATCTCTTTCATTTAGAATGGCCTGTTCTTTCCCAAATGATACGCGAGCGCTATTGACAACAGTAAGATCAGTACCAACGTGTTGAACATAATCGACTCTTCCATAGTTATCTCCGTATAAAGGGATCTTTTTAGTATATAGCATTATATCCTCTCCGGTGACTCTGAAAAGGTAAGATTTACTGTTTCTATATTAAAATTATTTTCAATATAAGACTTCCACCGATCTTCGCTATCAAAATTAATAGTGACCATTCCAGCCTTAATTCCCCATATTCCAACCTTCCGAAGAATATCCACCTTATTTATGATAAGATCCGTCACGCCATTAATATCAATTGACCTTCGAAGATTCTCCATATTTAGCCAGTTACATTGTCGAGGTCGGCCGGTTGTAGCGCCAAACTCCGAGCCTTCTTCTTGAATCTTATCAAAAATTTCTCCGTAGCCGTGAAACCTCTTGGTGCCGACATATGTATCGTATGCCTTTGCTACACCATAAACGCGACGGATAGACTGTGGTGGGATGCCATTTAAAAGCGCCCCAGCGGTCGTACAGTGGCTCGAAGTTACAAAAGGGTAGTCTCCCCAGTCAATATCTAATCCAAAGCCCTGTGCGCCCTCACAGAGCACCACAGCCCTATCCCCATTGTATAGTTCATCATAGAGATCTATCAAGTACCGACTACCAACCAAATCTGGGTGTCTGCTGGCTGTCATTCCGCATCGATCATATTTATCACGATAGGCTGGTCCGTTCCCTCGCTTGGTAGTGCCAATCTTTGTGTCTCGACGATCCTCCTCAAGATGCTCATTTGTAATAATATGTGCATTAGTCGCAATATAAATTAATCCCTTTGTATTGATTCCACCATTTTCCAGCATTTTAATTTCACTGTGGAATTGTTCCAGATTAACAACGCAACCGCTGCCAATAATGGACTTAACTCCAAAGAAAACACCCGCTGGAATGTGGTGTGTCACAAACTTGACACCATTATGATAAATGGTGTGACCAGCATTACACCCGCCATTAAACCGGATACAATGCGTATATTCCCCACTCTTTAAAAGGTGGTGAGTCACCTTTCCTTTGCCCTCGTCGCCATATGACAGGCCAACAACAACATCTGCAATCATAAAAAACCTCCTAACCATAGAAATATATCACAGGCTAGGAGGTTTGTCAAGTATTTATTTGATTTCTTTAATAAGTTCTTTAATATCCATTCCACCGCAGTCAATTTTCTTCTTAGTACAGTGATAATGGCTAACGATTCCAGCAAATTTCCCATAAACTACATCTTGGACGTATGTTGTGGAAGTATTTCCGTTGGCGTCTAATGGAGTTTCATATTCGACATCTGAGCAAGACTCAATGGCTTTCCAGAGTGCCTGTGCTGCTTTAATTTGAATATCATAGAAGCCTGTAAAATCATCTAGTTTTTGTCCGTGAACAATCACATCCTTCATTATTGGACGCTCGCCAAACCCTCTTTTCTTGTACCAATTTTGATACTTAGGGTAATAGGCGTTTGAAATTTCTACACCGACTGAAGCCCTGTTCACGCGCCCGCTAGAGCCATGCCAAGCGCCGTGCTGCATGTCCAAAGTCTGGAAAATAGTTCCATCATTGTCGATGAGGAAGTGGACGCTAATACCACGTTTATTGAGCACATCATTACATCTGGTGCTATCCAAACACACATCCCAGTGATTTACAAAAAGTCGGATATTGCGCTTTGCTCTGCCAGTGTAATCATAATAATTTCCCGGCTTTGAAGAAAGGCCGCCTTCCTCCGACCATAATACCACCTTATCCCACTCAATGGGAACAAAACTACCATTATAAACAAGATAGTTAGAATACTTTCTGCTAACTGGCTTATGATCATCGATATCCGCTTGTCTCTCAGTCCAAATTCGACGAAAGGTGGTAGGGCCGCACAGCCCATCGGCAGATAGGCCATTTAACTTCTGCCATTTTTTGATGGCCCTAACTAACTTATCGTCAAAATACTTTTCTCCAAACCAACTTGGCTCCCAGCCAAGCTGTGTTGCTGAAGATTTATTATAAAAGTCTTTATTCATATTTGATTTCCTTTAGGTATTACTCCCATGACATAATTATCAAGAATTAAAGTAATTGTTCCAAAATCCTTTGTTTTTATTTCCTGGATCATCTTCTTATCAACTAGTACTTTATCACCGGGTACAACGATAAACCGAATATCATCTGATACTCCAACGACTTTGGCTACTTGATATGGGTCTTCCTTCTTCTGATAATCATCTGGTAATAACAAAACAGATTCCTCCGCCTTTTGTTCTTCGAAAGAAATCCGGATGTGTCTATTGACTGGCATAAACTTCATTTTTTACCTCTCTTTTTTAAATTGCGCAAGAATCACTATCACAGAATTTTGTACCTGCGCCTTGTTGATTCGTCTCAAACCTCTGAACGGGTGTTATATCTTCAATCATTTTATTGTATGTCTCAACATCGATTGCTTCATACGGGGCTTGTTCATATCCTGTGTTGCTGAGACGCAAAAAAGAAACGGCTTTCAGTCTTGTCTCATACATCTCTAAAGCATTTTTAATCTGCCCCTCTTCTTCTGGCTGGAATGTAACAGTGACAGAGACGGAATTATCTGCCCAGTAATGTTGATACTGTGCCGCAATTTCCAATTGCTCCCACATTGTAATATCTTTCTTTCCCTTATAATAATGCGCCTCTTGCACAGGGAATGAGACAACGCTAGTATTTGGTGAATAAGCATCGTCTTCAATTGGATATCCAGCATCTGCAAGAGTTGGAAGCAGATCGGAATCCTTGGAAAACCTGATTCTACGAATATAATATTCATCTTCTGGAAAATGAATACCGGGTGTGGATCCGTTTAATAACGAAACAGTGCCAGAAGGCTTAATTGAAGTCATTCTAATTGACTTTGGGATACATAACCAGTTTGAAAATTCTTGATCAAGTTCTTTAACTGCTTCATATGCCTTGTCGCACCATTCATACATTGTGCGTCTCCCAAACTTAGAAAAAGCTTGAACAACTCCTGACTGTGAAAGCCCAATACGACGATTCTTTAGCATCTTGGCGTTTGTTTCAGGCCAATGCGTATTCGACAGCGTGATAGTTTTGCCGTAAAGATAGGCAATCTTTAGAGTTTTCATATAATCTTCGAAAGAATCGTGCTTTGCCGGGAATGTCTCTACCAAGCAGCACAACTCAGCATCTTCTAGCTGCTGCTCAACACAAGGATTAAAGCCAGCAACGTGCTGATCGTCATGACGAATGCCATCTTTGAAGCGGCCTCTGGTTCTGGCGTTATCTAGCCAGATATAGCCGGGTTCTCCGTTTTTCATACTCTGTTCTGCGTGCCAAGTATAGTCCATACCAACGATAGCGTGGAAAGAATTGTTAGAACCCCAGCGATGGTGATATAACTTTTCTTTGTCATTCTTCATCTCAAGGTACTGATGATCATCATGAGCACCCATAGCCAAAGCAGCGGATCTGCGGACATTTCCAGCAACAACGCAACGACCAATAAGGTTCTCAGTATCGACGATTGTTACAGAATCGATTAGCTCTCCAATAATAGGCGTATAAAGTTCGCGCAAAGAATCGTGAACTTCTTTCAGAGGCCCAGCACCACTAGAGGTGCCACCAAAACCCATTATTAACGCACCTTCTGGTCGGATAGCCCCATAATCAAAATGTGGCACTTTTCCGCCGAGCAAAAACCCATTCAATAACATATGGACCGAATTAACCCAGCCTTCGCGACTGTCATCGATAATGTGTACGTCATTAGTATATTTTGGCTCTGTGATGGTTACTGTGCCTGCGCCCAAAGTATCGAATCCAACACCAATGCCGAGCATCAAAGCATCCATCATCCAAGAAAATAAGTATCCGCCTTTTGTGGAAATCTCTTTTGTCGAGCGAAAAGCACAATTAAAAAGACCAGCAGCAGTTCGCTCTTCTACAAACTTTGTCCCCATCATCCAAAGGCCACGACCCGGAGGAGTCCATTTTAAATTAAAAAGCCTATCGTATGCGTCTTTAGCCGTTGCCTGGGCTTTGCTATCGTTCCATTCCAGACCTAGAAAATAAACATGTTGTTTTTGCATATCGAACATCCCTTCGATAACTCTACGGCAAGTCTGCCACCACTCCTCTGTGCCTTCCGCATCCGGTGAAAATTCATTTAATCTTCGAGAATACGTTCGCTTGAACGTTACATAGCCCACTGGTCCCCATGGTACCTCTTTCTCTATATACGGTAAAATAAATTGTTCTGATAATCTAAACTTTCTAATATTCGCTTTCATCTATTTGTGCTCCCTGATTTTCTTAATTTTGTATATTTTTGTTGCAAAAGTTGTTTTTGCATTATTGGTGTTAGCGTCACCGGATTTAGCGGTGCTTTTCCGCCTGTACTTGTGATGCCATTTATGAGGTTTTTAGGCGCAAATTTTATAGATACAAGGCTTGTATCCATAAATATTGGGTATACCATGCCATCCGGGCCATTGCGGTTCTTAGCAATAAAGATTCTACCAGTATTTGCTTGCTTGTCTTCAATGGTGCGAGATACGGAGAAAATAAGATCAGCTACAAAACATTTACTGAAAGCTTCACTGATTGACTCCATTGTAATTACTTCTGCATTTAACCCCGTTCTGTTTGTCTGAGATGCTGTCCATACTGGGCACTTAAACTCAGTTGAGATAGCACGCATCTCTTCATAAATAGATTCCAATTCATTACGCTTCTCTTTTCTTATAACAGTTGGCCTTAAAAGATCGCCGTAGTCTATAATAATCATTCCGGGGTTTATACCTCGCTTCTTAAGTTTTGAGAGATGTGCCTTAATAGTGTTGGTTGAGGCTGATTTAGTAGGATATTCCTTAATAATCAACTTTCCTTGAATACCGTTAACTTGTTCAAAGATTTCTTCTTTAAAATTTTTAATATCCGAAAGAGGATACCCAGTAAGACAAGAATCATATCGATTTGCCACAACTGTGTCTTGCAACTCCAAAGTATAGTGTACAACATTCTTGCCAACACGCAACGCCTCAACTCCTAGATGTACGAGTACCATTGATTTACCCGCACCCGTTGGCGCAATAACAACGCCTAACTCGCTCTTACCCAAACCTCCCCCGGTGATCTCGTCCATTTCCGACCAACCTGTTGTAACCGGCATCCGATGACGAGGCTTGAATCTTTCTTCAAAATCGGTTAGATAATCATATCCGAAATTATTATCAGATCCGAGCTTTAACGCATCATTAATCGTCTTGCTAATTTCATCAAAGGAACAAGTCTGCAGTAGTGCCACAGACTTCATCATAGCCTCTTTCAAGTTTTGTTTACGACAGAAATCAAGGCTTTGCTCCTTGATATAGTCGATATCTGTAAGTTCTCGATACTGAATTTTTCTGAAATAATCTCGTACCTGTCGCTGGATAACCTCGCTTTCTCTCTCTAAATCGGTGTTTAGAATGGTGGTAATTGCCTCAGTCGAGGGGTGGATACTGTATTTTGTTCGATAATCTAATATTTTATTAACAAAAACTCGCAGGTACTCAAGCTCTAAAAAATTAATATTGAGCACCTCCGTAATCTGATCAGCGAATGGACGGTCATCATAAATTAATTGCACCAATCCCTCTTGGAATGTTTTCCCATATTTACCAAAACCAACATTTTCAGAACTATTTCTCATGAACTCCCCTTGTTTAAATATAATAACACTTGTTCCCACAAAGGTCAAGTTATTTTTCTGAAAGGGATCTTTCAACCCGGTTCAGGCCAGTCTTTAAGTCTTCCCATTTCAGTTCGCCAAACCCATCTTCTTGCATCATCTTTATGATTCCGGTTTTATTGAATCCGCCTTTAAATGTTTCAATCGTCTCCTCTACTTCCATTTTTGATTGGATCGACATCTTAGGAGCGTACAATTGCATCATATTATAATTATGTTCTATAAGGCTCTTTCCGTCTATGATCCTATCAAATATTTTAAGATTTTCTTCGGCATTTTTACAATGTTGTATAACGTGTTGAATTGTATAGGTTTTTGATTCGGAAAGAAAAGTTAATCTTTTTGCAACAGTTGCCAAGCCAGCCCCCTTGATCCCTGGAAGGTTGTCGCTAGAGTCTCCAACGATCGCCCTAGCTAACGCCATATTTGTAGGATGAACTCCAATTTGTTCCACGATTGTCTTTCTGGTCATGACTTCTTTTTTGACCGGTCGCATAAGGATGGTTTCGTTATCACACAATTGCATAAAGTCTTTATCGTTAGAGACAATTATTTTCTGCCAGCCTTTATAATAAGGCATACTAGTAACATACGCTATAACATCATCAGCTTCAATCTCTGGAATATAAGTTTGAATAATCGGCATTTGATTGAAATATTCCATAGTTCTTGCCTGCTGCCACTTTTTGTTTTCGGAACACTCTTCCGGTGTCAGATTGGCATAGGCTCGGTTAAGTCTTAATGGCTTTCTGCCGGCCTTATAGTTCTTATCAATAGCCTTTCTCTTTTTTGAACCATTGGGGCCATCCCAGATAATTAAAATTTCGTCTGGCTTTATTTCGCGAACGAGCTTCTGAAGGATCTTGAAGAATCCCTTGATACCGCCAATCGGATTGCCACCCATTGAAAGGGACGGATCCACAATATATGCTCTCAAATACGCATTTAGCGCATCGATTATCATCACTCTTTTAGTTTTTTTCATCAATTAACTCCATGGTGTTTACGCCGGTACTCAAGCAGGGCAATTTCCTTGTGCTTTGCCTCAATCATAACATCCAAAGTGTGTCCATAGTCACTAAATGGATGGATGATCCGATCTGAATGAGCCTGTGGCTTGATTTTGTAATTTTGATATTCTTCACATCGCGACTCAGCATAATGAACCACAGGGGTGATACCCTCTGGCCAAGTGGAAATAGCGAGTTCCAGTGCTTCTTTCTCACTCAGCCCACCATCATGTAGGCGATGATGATGATAGTCAAAAACAATAGGAATACCAATCCTACGGTATACACTATCATATAACTCTTTGGTGCTGTATAGCGATTCTTTATCGTCATTTTCTACTGTTAACCTCGTTTTTACACATTCAGGCAATCTTTCGAAATTGCGGCAGAAATTGTCTAACGCGAAAGGCTTGTCTCCATAGGCCGCACCAACGTGAATATTCAATTTTGCGTAAGGGGTACGAGGCAGCCCAATCAGATCAAACAGTTCACCATGAACCGTCAAATCCTTCTTAGTCATGTCAAAGACTCGCTCTTTGGGGGATGCCAACTTATTGAAATGGCCGGGATGCGAAGTTATACGCATATGATAGCGCTTTGCAAATTCGCCGGCTTTCCGGCAATTGTAAGCAATTTCTTTGTAGTCTGGCAGATCTGTTAACTGATACTCACTTGCCCATGGGACAACATCTGACGACATGCGATAAAAGAAAATATCATTTTCTAGATTCCAGTCAAGAATTTTATTTAAATCCCTGACGTTTAATAATGATAATTCAGATGCATACTTGATGCCTCGATCGTCAAATGTACGACGGATCATACTTCGATTCGTAGTGATCCGCTTCTTCTTTGGGCGATTAGAAAAGCCCATATTGATGCACGCATACCCGTAAGTCCTTCTTCTTTCTTCCAACACAAAAAACCTCCTGATTGATATATCAAGTATATCAGATCAGGAGGCTCCAGTCAAGATCTTTTGTTATTTAAAATCTGACTACTACAGCCCATCGGCCATGCACCCAGCGTCCATGCGGGTTGAAATGACCCGGAAGCCACTTCCAAATAAAACCGGATCTATGATGTGGATAAACCCAGTAATTTTTGTGGCGATGTGGATGAGCGCTTCTTGCAATTACAGCCGGTGGTCTAGCAGGTCTATATGATTGGTGCTGTGCGTGTCGATGATGATTGCGGTGGCCTCGATGGCGGCGCGCCTCAACATCTCCACTACCCAACATTAATGCTACTAATATATTAAACATATGCTATCCTCCTATTCTTCAGACGTATCATCATAGAATTTATTCGCATTTTCTTCTCTTTTATCAAAATTTTGTACTACTTCTATATCAATTAGTTCTATAATGTTTTTCTTGAACTCTTTATCATTTTCTATCATTTTGGCCCAACGAGAAGGCTGAAACTTTTTTGTATACCCGTTTGGCATTGTCAAAGTGTACCAAGAACCAGCGGATTTCATATATTTAGAACCCTTAATCGCATCAAACCAACTTTCTTCGTCTTTAATCCCAATATCTTCAGTACCCCAGAGAATCCTGAAAGTGCAAAATCTGCCGGCAGTTCCAAATCTTGATTTTTCCAACCTGCACTTAACTTCTGAACCAATTCTAAAACCTTTCTCATCTTCAATAAAAGCAGACTTTGCTTTGCGGCCTGTAAGCCAGATTCTGAGCGAATAAGAATATTGCATTGCTCTTCCGCCCGGTGTGACATATGGTGTCGTCATAGCCGTGATTCTGGCCATAGGGCCACTAGTAATGTTAGCTTTAAGCTGATTTAATACAAGAAAAGTTGCTTGCTTGTCAGCAATGGGAATAACAAGCTTTGACATTCCCTTTGCAAGAATTCTTGCCTTTACAGCCATTGACGAGTTTGGATTAAAATCACCTTCAATATCAGACATAGCTGGCGTCAATGCTAAGCTGTCCCAAATAAATAATAATTGGTCACTGCTTGCACCCAACAACTCCTCCACAGTTTCTAATACGAATTCTACGGAAGCGGCCTGAATATACATCAAACGCGACAAGTCACACCCTGCTCTTTCTAAGAAAGAGGGGTCAATAGCAGACTCAGAATCGAAATATACGACAATCAACCCCATCTTCTGAGCATTGGCTGCAATCTGACAAGCCATATAAGACTTACCGGTTGCCTCCAATCCTGCAATTTCTGAGATCTTACCAACCGGTATGCCGGCCGGTTTTCCGCGACAAATAATAGAATCTAGCCAGCGAGATCCGGTAGGAATCCACTGCTTTACTTCAGTTGGGTTCTCAGCGGTCAAATCATGTGCCACAGTTTTGCCGGCCTTTTTGTTTACAAGGCTTAATAAATCCTGAACAGACACTCTCCCAGTCTTAGTTTTTGCTTTTTTAGCCATTTCTCTCCTCAAAATAAAAAAAAGCACACTTTAACCGGTGTGCTAGCGGCAGAACAAATTATAAGCTGTTCGCAGATTTTAACTCTTCATATGCGCTGTCGATACTGTTGCTGCCATAATTAACGGTTTCCCGCGAACGTCCTTCAGCACTAGTGTCGCTAGCCATCTGCTCGTCAAGGATAGCATCTACCTGTTCAGGCGTCAACCGCTCAAAGAGACTAGTAAAATCAGGCATAGTATCCATGATTGAGTGAATGTGATCCCCATTCTCGTGGAGTGGTGAAGTG
>Ga0209337_1001559_pt1 | contig 17333 bp, 20 predicted proteins | sample LinPmetageLP53_FD_184044 | JGI IMG/M metagenome (GOLD analysis project Ga0209337, IMG submission 184044) | Marine viral communities from the Pacific Ocean - LP-53 (SPAdes) (version 2) | ecosystem: Environmental > Aquatic > Marine > Oceanic | place: Pacific Ocean | collected 2010-02-08 | reverse complement strand
AGCAGTATTCCCTGAGTTTGCATCCTCAGTTTTTAGTGCCGCAAATCCAATAGCCACATTGCTATCACCTGTAGTTAAAGCAGTACCAGCTTCGTCACCCACAACAGTATTGTAGTTACCGCCAGATGCTATTGAGTTACCTGCGTTGACACCTGCTCTAAAGTTAGATGTACCTGCTGAAGCAGTAATAATATCTGAACCATCTGCAAATGTCATGTCACCATTATCAGCAATAGTTACAGCAATATTTCCACCAGCTTTTCTAAACTCGTGCACTGAGCCAGAGACATTACCCATTTGATAGATAACTTTACCAGCATCTGAAGCAGTTTCATTGCCGTGAACCTCTATGTAGCTACCTCTGCTAGAACTTTCTCCAGCAGAACCAGTATCAATTAAAATAGAGGTGTCATCAGACCCATCGCTTGTAGTGGATTTTATTGTTAGTTTGTTTGTTGTAACACCTATGTTAAAGTTGTCTGTGCCATCATTTAATGATATTGCTCCAGCAATAGTAAGGGTAGAAGCCATATCCACAGCACCATCAATGTCTACCACGTCTAGGTTAGTTGTGCCGTCTACGTCTAAGTCACCATTAAAGTCTGCATTACCTGCGAGTGTTAGAGTCGTAGCCATATCCACTGCACCATCAATGTCTACCACATCAAGGTTAGTAGTACCATCTACGTCTATGTCACCAGATATGTCTAGTGAGGCAAATACAGATGTACCTGTACCTGTAACAGTACCACCTACTCCTAAGTTACCAGCTACAGTTACATTAGTTGTACCTGTAGGTATTTCTATTACATCAGCATCAGCGTCATTCTTAATTGTTACATCATTAGTTGAACCTTGGCCTGTTAATATTAGACCTTCAGCAGCAGTGTAACCTATAGCTGCATTATCGCCTGCTGCTGTGTCACCATCTGGTTCAAACGTAGCTGCAGTCATTATGCCGTCAGTATCTATTGTACCTTGAAAAAATGCATTTTTAAATTGTAGAGAAGCTGTGCCTAAGTCAAGTGTATTATCTGTTTTAGGTTTTACCTCTGTACCACTAACAACAAGATCTTGTGCTGGGCCAGCTACAGTTATAGGGCCACCTTCTGCGGCTGTACCATCGTGTGTATGCCCACTTGTTCCCATAGCAGATTCGATAGCATTAAACTCTCCATCAAAATCTGAAGCGTTAATAACGTTACCGTCAGCAATGTTATTACTTGTATCGTTTCTTGTGTATCCTGTACCCATTGTTTTTACCTTCTTGTGTTAGTACCATACTCTACAGTTATGGCATCGAGTGAAAATGGTGGATCAGTGCTGTCAGTTTGAAACTGAAATGATCCAGTAAATCCTGATCCTATAAGTTGTGTTTCAAATAGTTTTAATAGCTTTCCGCTATATACTGCTGTTGATCCATATGAAGCTGACCCAAAGAATGCAACAGTTCCAGTTGCGTTATTAAAATCTATTTGAGTAGGCTGTATTGTATTTTTTTCATCAAAGTCTAGTTTTAAACTCATTTCAAAAGAAACACTACCTTGAGGATCGGTATATAAAAATGCTTTATAAAAAGTTTTTCTAGTTCTAGGATCATTAATAGGAACAAATGGAGTAGCAAATGTAGTAGCTATATTAGCTCCGTCAAAACTATTACCGTTTTCTAGTTGATATAAATATCCATCATTGTTAGAAAATACAATAGTTTCTACATTAGAATAAAATCTACTATCAGCTACATGTACTCTTATTCCTTTAGTTTCTGCCCAAGCCATGTTGTCACCACCTTGACCTGAAAATTGTGTACCTAATATTCCTTGAGCATTTTCTTCTGTTATGTTATTACTAAATCCAAATATTCTGTACTGAGACTTTCCTCTTATAACTATACTAGCAAAAGATTGATTGTTAGTAATAAGTTCTGTCATTTGATTCTGAATCTTTTTACTTACAACAGCTAATCCAAAATCTCCTATTCTATCTGTACCACTTAATAGCCTTAAGCCTTCTGGGCCTAGAAACATTACATCACCACCAACTTCTTGGATAGTATCTGTATCTACACACCCTACATCTGTCGTTACAGGTTTTAATTGAAAATCTGCAATTGTATTTCCTGACAGTTGATATATAGCTGTTTCAGTAAATATAATTAGTTGTTCACGAAAAACCATTAAACCTGTTACAGAACCACCTACAGTAATAGAACCTGCACCACCTGCTGCTGTAAAATCATTATCTGTATACGGTGCAGTAAAAGTAAGTTTATCCGCTTTAGCAAAAAATAAGTGTTTCTTAAAGTCTGTTACAAAAGTAGCACCTACTACTTCTGAAGGTGCGTTATCTAGTACAGTAAATGTTACATTATTCCAGAGTGCAGGAGCATTTGTACCATCTACTATTGCTATCATTTCATCTGTAGCATATTTATATCTGCAAAATCTAGTTTTTGTAGCAGACTCTCTAGCTACTGATATAAATGTGACTGCTGCATCATCTGCTGGACTACTAGCTAAATTAGGACTTATAGCTAATGTCGATTCTCCTGAACTTACTGAAGCATCTGTTGTTATTGTGTATACTTTATCTATACCTGCAACAGTAAATACATCTCCTGCTTGTGGCGCACTTGTTAGTCCATCTACTGCTAATGTTGCACCTGTTTGACTTCCAGCATTTACAAGTACCGTACCATAACTAGGTTTGTTAATTTTAGTATAGCCACTACCTGCTGTTGTAAATATGTCACTATTTTTAGCTACAATAACTCTATCTATAAATACTCCTACACCTAGTGTAAGATAACTATTAGTAGTTGAAGTAAATGTAACTGCTGCTGCATTAGCTGGACTACTAGCTAGTGAAGTTGATAGTGTTAATGTTGCTGTATTTGTTGCTGCAACATAAGATACTCCACCTGAAGCTATTGTATATGTGCCTGAAACACCTGCTATTGTAAATGTATCACCTGCTACAGGAGTAGTGTGTATAGCAGATATTATAAGTGTTGTACCAGATTGGCTAGCTGCATTAACTACAGGAGAACCATAAGGAGGTATTATAGCTGAGTCGTACTTATCAAATCCAAGTATTCTTCTATACCCACCCTCTACAGAAGGTTCAAAGTTTTTTAATTCTCTTGCAGATCCAGGTGAGTTTATACCTTGCTGTAAAGGACTCATATTAGTTATAAGACCTTCACGAAACTCTATTGGATATGTTTGCCATTTTGTAGGCATATTTATCCTACTCTAAAAGAACTTATTGAAGTGCGGCCACGATTAATTACAGTAGAGCGCAAGTAGTCGTATCTATTAATGTATAGACCACGCATATTTTTTATTTCATCTACAAATCTTTGTTGCATTACTGACGCTTCTTGCGCTTCTCCTCTAAACATATATGCATAGTGCATTGCACCATTAACAATTATATTTCTAAATTGTTCGGGTATAGCAGGAACATCAGTATCACTTATAAGATCTACAGGCAGTCTATAGTATTCGTAACAAACTGTATATGCTTTATCGGGAGCAGATACAAATCCAAACTCTAAGTTAGGTGTTCTAAATACATAGTCAGGTAACGCTCTTGCTGTTGTTGATGTATTATACTCTATATCTACGTACTTGTCTAGGTATTCTTCATAACTAAGTATGTGTAATCTTTTTGTCGCATTACCTAGTGTATCATTTCTTTTAATTCTAAAGCTACTAAAATCTATAGTTTTACAGTCTGCAGGAAAGGCATATCGTACTGTGCCTGCAGTTAAAACATCTTCTTGTTCTACATGATTAAAAGGCCATTCATACTCGTGTTGATTAATAAACCTAATAGCAGCATTTACTGCATCTTTTACTGCACTGTACTCACCTACTGCAGAAGTAAAATTAGATGAAGTAAGTTCTACCTCATTAAGTCTACGATTAACATCATTAACTAGCCCAATATAATTATATGCCATTTATCGTTCCTTTACTCGTAACTTTACACTACGTTCTGCTTGACTGCCTGTGCTATCTGTTATTTTACAGAAAAATGTATACTCTTCATTTGCTGTACCACCACCTATATTAATAGTAGCTACAGTAGAAGTATTAGATTGTGATACGTTTTGTATAGTATCTGAAGTAGCTGAACTAGATGCAGTAGCAAATGTTTGACCTGCAGCTATAGCAGTTTTAGTATTATAGCTATTACTTTTAACAAACCATTCTACATTGCTTATTGTAGCTGTATCTAAAAAACGTGACCAATCTACACTATAGTCTAGTTGTTCATCTGGGTCTTTATTAGGCCAAGTAAAACTCATTTATTAATCCTCAGTTGCGTATACTGTACGTTCAGCAGAAGTACTTTTTCGTTCTATGTAAACTTTTCTACTTTGTTGTGGTACATATACTCTTCTTTCACTAGAAGTAGATCCACGCATTACGTGTACCATTCTTATTTCTTGTGCTACTAAATATGTTCTTTCTGCTGATGTAGACATTACGCTGCTCTATCTATCAGTATAGTCCGTCTTCTACTATATAACTCTTTAACTGCATCAAAATTAAATACAACTGCTGTTGTCGTTATTGTTCCTAATGAGGCTGTAGCAGGTACAGCAGACGCATATTCTATTACATTTACAGTTACTGTATTTACTTGTCCTGTAGCTGATACACTTAACAGTGCTTCATCTACATTTTCCTCTACTATATTTACATGCCCTGTAGCACTTATTCCTGTAAGTGTAATGTTAGACGTAGCATGAGGTATTATTGTTCCAAGTGTATTTGTAGATGATACACTTGCTAATGCTTCACTAACGTGTACAGTTACTGTATTTATAGAACCTGTAGCTGATACACTTAATAATGCTTCATCAACTTTTTCTTCTACAGTATTTACGTGTCCTGTAGCTGAGACACTGCTTAAAGAATGTGTGTTACTAAACTCTAAGCTTGCATTAATTGCACCTGTTGCAGATACACTTGCTAATGTTTCTTTTATATTTACAGTTACTGTGCTTATTGCACCTGTACCTGCTAGACTTGCAGTAACACGCTCTGTTATGTCTATTTCAAAACCACCAGCAGCTACTGCTTGAATTGCTCCAGTACCAGATACTCCAGCAATTGTTTTAGATATGTCTTCTGCGCCATACCTTGCAATACCAAATCTACCAGTACCATATCGTGCAGATGTGGCAATAAAAGCCATACTTTATTCCTTATGCGATACGAATTACAGTAGTACTTGCTCCTACGGAAGGAAACTCAATTGTTAAATCACCTGCAGTAGCACTGACTGTACCACCAAAATCAATTACTGCTATTGCTTTATTAGACTGTCCTGCATTATAAATAAGACAACCGTCAGCAGAAACAGTAACATTAGAAAATACTTCATCAGCAAAGTCACACATTGCAGTAGTACCACTTACTGTTATAGAAGGACTGTCTAAAACTTGACCTCCTGCAGAATAGTTTGTACCAGAGGCTTCGTCACTTGTACTGGCTTGTAATTCTGAAAGATTTGTTGTGGCTGCACCATAATTTCTTCCTGGGCTTGCCTTAATTAAAGCAAGTTTAATTGAATCAGTATCAAGGTCATGTATACCGCCAAGTAACTCTTGTTTAAAAGTAGTACACATTGCTGTAGTAATTCCCATTTTTAAAATCCTTTTTATTCTTTAGTTTTCTATATTGTAAAAGTGAGGCAAGTTTCCCTGCCCCACTAAATATTATATTTACGCTAATGCGTCACGATCTACTTCTGATGGTGACATATCGCCCTGATCACTAACATCCATCAACATAGCGTAAACACGTAGTTTACCTGCTGTGAATGTAGCACCAGAACCTGCAAAAGTTAAATCTAGCGTATCTGCTGAAGCGATAACAATATCACCTGCAGCAGCAACAGTAGGAGCATACGCCCCATCTGATGCACCATCAATATCAAATGCAGCAACGTACTCGTTAGGGTCTACGGCAGTACCTAAAGTAACCGTAGCATCTGTACCTGTGTTCTGAGTTGCACTTAATACAACTTCAACACCTGCGTGTACAATTTTTGTACCAGCAGGAACGGTAAGACATTGCACTATATCACCAGACGAACAGTCAATAGCCTGTGCCGTAAGGTCAATAGTTTTTTGTACCATATACATGCCACGCCCACGTTGGGAGTTGCCATGTGCAGGTAAGAGCAATGATGTAAGTGTAGCCATTTCTCATACCCCCTTTAAGTTGCAGAAACATAAAGCGCACGAGTTAAAGCCTCTGGGCGCAATATTTTTCTACCATACATATGCATGCCTCTAACAATATCAGCAAAACTATCAGGATCTCTGTAGGTTTCTGTTTTATTAATTGAGTCTGCTGTTGCAACTGCTGATGAGTGACCACCAACGATTACACCAAAATGTGTGCTTCCTGTAGCTGTTGCTCCAGTTGCACCAGATCCGACTGCTGGAAGATTGTTTGACATATAAACTTTAAATCCATGAACGTTGTTCAAGATTAATCCGTTTTGTAGGCCAGATCCACCGAAGTCAGAATTTAGAAGACGTGAGTCTTCGTCTTGAAGAAGCTCTGCAAACACAGGGTCAACAACAAGCCACCTATTAGTCGTATCAACGTTTTGTTGGTCAAGTTTTCTTGACATACGAGCGATGATTGACAAAGGTGATGCTTTTGCAGTAGTTGTGTTTAAGCTATCTCCACTTGCACGAGGAACTGCAACGATTGAGTTACCAGCAGTGCCACCGTTAAAGTCAGCAGCGTCTACTTGCATAGATGCTAATAACTCATTGGTAGCTGCAGTAGATACAGCAACTGAACCATTTACGGTTGAGTTAACTGTGTCTGATGCACCATGTAGTGCGGATTGTTTGTAGCCTGACAAGTAGCCAAGAACGTCTTGGTCAAATTGGTCAGCCAAACGGTAAGCAGCACGATCACTTGCAAGGTCTTGAAAGTTAACGTGTGAATGTGCTTCCTCAATGTCATCAACTTTAAATGCAAAGTAATTTGCTTTGTCAATGGTTAATGAGAAATCTTCGTCATCAAGATCTTGTGGTGTGATAGTCGTACCACGTGCGTACTCTTTCACGGTGATTTCTGGTTCTTTGATAATTTTAACCGAATCCCCCATGTTAGCAATTTCTCCGAAATAGTCGGAGTTTGTTACAGCTCCTACAACTGATGCTTTGCGAAACGCAAGTTGCACCTGTTTGCTGTATATGACTGGTGAGAAGTTACCGTTAGGTAAGTTACCATACCCAGCCGCAGTTGAAAATGCCATTTTAATTCTCCTTTGGATTTTCTACAGATGCAAACGAAACAAGTATTCATGTAGTGGCTAAATCTTATAGGGTGCATTTTAGTAAAAGTTGGCCGACTTCTACATTAATGGGCCAAAAGACTTTAGGTAGTCTATATCATTATTGTTGTTTGCTATTAATAAGTTGCGTAGGTAATCTTTACAGAGGCTACGCAACTACATTGTACATATAGTTATACACTATTGTATAAATATGTCAATACCTTTTTAACGAGCATTGCCAGATATATCATATACAAACTTACCTGATCGTATAGCTTCCATGATTTTATCTGCGTTCTTCTCGTATTGCTGTGCAGACATCTTTTGCACAACTGATTCTTTTACCATTCCAGCTTCTTCACCAGATGGTTCACTTCTGGTATTTGTTTTAGATACTGCTTTTGCTGCATCTTTACCTGAAGAAGACTTCTTAGTCTTTATACCTTTGTCTGCTTTATACAAATCTACAGCTCTTGATGCTGCTCTTGCATCATCATCATTTTCGTATAATGCATCCTGTATCCACTTAGGTTGTTCTTCTGCCCACTCGTGGAACTCATCACTATCTCTTATCTCAGCAAAGTCAGGATGTGCAGCCATTAGTTCTACTTCTGCTTTATCTCTGTTTGCTTTATCTCGCATCTCGTCTATTTCTTTTACACGAGCTTCTAAGCCAGATGCTTGTTCTTTTGCTTTTTTAATTGCTATAGTTTCTACTATGGCTGCAACGTCAGGGTATTTACTTGCCCAAGCTTCTATGTCCTCATCAGACTTAGGTAGTTTAATTTCTTGCTTAGTAGATTTTTCTAGTTGACTTTGTAACGCATTTATTTTATCTACATGTTCTTGTAGCTGTTTTTGTGAATGTCTACGTAAGTCACCGTATCTTTTCTTAAAACTTTTTTCTTCAGCATTTGCAGGTTCTGCTTCTACTTCTTCTTCTGTTGTAGTTTCACCCTTTTGTTCTGCAACTAGTGCTGCCAGTTCTTCTTCTTCTTTTTTTATTCTATCTTCATTTGAATATTTGCGACTTGCAAATGCTACTTTTTCTTGCGGCTTTACTTCTTCTGCCATTATTGTATCAGACATTACTGTCTCCTTTTACTGGGGCCACCGTAGCCTATGTTGGTAGGGGGATGAGTAGCCAGTCGTATTTAGCTATTTTTTAGATGCAGCTAAACCACCTTTCTTCATTTTACGTGTAGGTTTATTTTTAGGTTTTTTTGCAGCTAGGCCGCCCTTGTTAAATCTTCCTGCCTCACCAACACCGCCATAATCTCCTGATGCACCACCACCGCCACTAGCACTTGGGCCACCATAACTAGAACCTGCACCACCAGAACCACCGCCACTGTAATCTCCACCCACATCTGGGCCTCCCATATCTACAGCAGAAGGAGTAGGTGTTCCAGAGCCACCATCATAACCAGTACCAGTAAACTCATTAGAATCTTCTTCTTCATTATTATTAGAAGCTGGCTCAAAACCAGTACCAGTAAACTCATTAAAATCTTCTTCACTAGGAGTAACAGAAGTATTAGAAGTAGTAGTATCACTTCCTGTCATATCACCAAAACCTAAATCTTGATCCATAATTTCAGATACATCTTCATTTACATCAATAATACCATCACCATCTGTATCACCTTGATAACCTTTTGCTGCATCTACAAAGTTACTAGCTAAAGTATTAAACTCTGTTGTGTTTTCCATTCCTTCATTAATCATGTCATTAAGAGTATCAACTGCTCTATTAAGTGTTGTAGCCCTAGTATCATCACCCATTATTTTTTTATCTAAAGCTTTAATAGCTTTTACAATACCAAATTTACTAATTATATTTTCTATAAATGTAGGTTTAGCTCCTGCTAATAACTCTAAATCTCTACTTAATGCGGATCGTAAACTTTTTACACTACCTGAAGAACCTGGTGGCATCCCTAATGCATCTAACTCACCACCATACTCAGGAGTTTCTACATACTCTGGTGAAGTGTCTCTTGTTTCGCCTGTACTTGTACCTTCATCGTCACTACCTGTGTCACTGTCTATATCACCATCTACTAATTTATATCCTACAGGAGGAGCATACATTGGCGCACCACCTACATGTAATATAACTAATTGATCCCCAGCTTCATTTTCATATGTTTTAGGTTGCATTTGCATGCCACCCATCATGTCATTAAATGTTATGTTTCTATCTCTTTTATCTACTATGTCATCAGAAGGATTTAACAATCTAGTTGTTACATCTGTACCGTCTGCAGCTTTAAGAACACCACCTTTAGCCATTTCTACTTCTTTATCGCCATCTATTATTATTAGATCTGCTTCACTAAAAGGTAAATCATCAGGCATTGTAGCTTCATCACTATTGCCCATTTGACCCATATCTTCCATTCTTTGCAATCCCATTTTAGCTTGTTGCCGAAACTGCATTAGTTTTTCTAATCCAATATAACGAACTACATCTGCTGGAAATACAAACTCGCCTTCACTTAACTGTGCAGGTATGTCATCTCTAACTTCTTTACGACTACTTCCTACAGGAACTTCATTACCTGATTGTTCATCTACCATACCGCCTTCATCTTTAAGACCGCCATCTTCAAACATTTCCATTTGTTTTTCCATCATTGGAGTTCCACCTTTGTTAAATTTTTTTGATACACCTATTTTAATTTCATCAGGGCTAAGTTTTTTTACTGCTCCTAATACTTTAGATAAAGTACTACCTTGATACCTATTAAAAATATCTTTAAGAAAACTACGTTCTTCCATAGGTAAACTATCTACAACAGTTTTGCCTTCTTTTGTACTAATCCATTCTTCTAAAGGTTTTGAAGACTTTTCAGATTCTTCTCTTTTTTCTATGTAGTTAATTACATCTGTAAGATCTGCCATTACTTTAACACTTCATCTCTAAGTTTTTGCAATCTACGTAGCGTGTAAATAGAACCTTGCGCTCTGTGAACTGCAACCATATTATCTGATTGTTCCATAGTACGATATTGTTGTATTATTAATTCTTCTAAGTAATTATTGAAGTTGGCCCATTCCTTCGGGCGGCTGACCAGCCCCTTGAGCTTGCTGATTATTTCCTTGTTCACTTCCACTAAACCCCTCTTCTTGTGGAGTAGGTGCTGTTCCTGTACCTATAGTACCTCCACCTGCTCCTGATGTATCCATAGCATCTGCACCTGCTGGTGCGCCTTGCTGTTGCTGCTCTGGTGCTGCTGGTTGCTGAAAGCCTTTCATTAACTCTGCTTGCAAAGCAGCTTCGTCCATATTGTTGGTTACTTTATCGGGGTCTAGTTCCATTGACTTTGCAATTTCACGAATTATATATTGAAACTTTGCAAAGGGTGCTAGAGTAGGTGATGACGAAACTTGCATAAACTGCATTAATCTTTGGCTACGCACTTCATTAGCCATAAGACTTTCTGTTCCTCTAGCTTTAACTTCTAAATCTCCTTTAATATCAGGATCAAAATCAAACTGCATATTAAATCTAAACAAACCTTCACCTAAAGGTCTTAGTAAATAATCATCTACATTCTTAATAACATTTTTAATGCCACCACTAGCAGCATTCATTAACATACTTATACCTGAAGCTGTTCTACCTACTCCTGATACACCTGTCTGTCCATGAGAAAAGCTAGGTAGTCCAGTGCTTTCGTCTGATAGTTGTCTAGCTTTATCAAATAGCTGTAAATTTTCTCCTGCAACATTAGGAAACTTTGTACCAAAAATAGCTTGACCAGGTGCGCCACCCTGTCTTCTAAAGACTTTACCTGGGTATACACTCAGGTCTTGACCTGGAACTAGATTTGTCTCATCTACTTCAATAAGAAGATTACCAGATAATACAGCATTGTCAACAGCCATTCGCATAAAACCGTTCATCAATGTCTGAGTATCATCCATGTTTTCAGCTATACCTACACCAAAAAAACTATAGGGGTTAAGTTCATACGGAGCAGCCATGTAAGGTATACGTGCAGGTTTAAATGGATTAACAACCATTCGTAGTAGTTTACCATTACAAATCCAAACATTAGTCTGTAACTCGTCTGTGTCTTCTAGCTCTTCAGGAATATCGACACCTTGCTCTATAAGCATTTCAGTATCACACATACCCCAGTACTCTAGTACTTCAAATCTTTCTGTTCCGTGATCGGGTGCATAGTCAGATAAATCTTCTTCCCAATGTTCTTTATTATAATTTTCACCCATAGATATTGCTTCATCAATAACAGTAGCTCTAAAAAATGGTCGTTTCTTTAGTCCTCGCATTTGAGTACGTGACATTTTATGTCGTTCAATTACATACTGTGCTTCTTCCATATTATTAGCATCAGGATCTGGATAAAAATTCCACACAGATACATGTGATACCTGTGGTACTGTTTTAATTTTAGGATCATATTCACCATCTTCATTCCATTTAGGATACTCTTTATCAACAGCAAATGGGCCTTTCATAACTCCAGTACCAAACAAAGCCATTTCAAATGCTGTACTACGTAAATGTTTAGATGCACTAGACTCTTCTAACTGGTCTTGTATTTTCTTTTGCATTTTTTTAGCTGCTATCATAGCTGGGCTAAAAGTAATTGCTGATGGAGTTTTACCTGCACCTATTTTTAAATTGTCAATGCCATCAAGTTTATCTGTATATTCACCTAAACTTTGTGCTAGTGTGTTAGCAGTTGCTCCTGCAGGTAGTTCTTTACCATCACCCATAAATCCATATGGACTAACTTCTTTATTTAAATCCGATTCTTTTAATTGTTCAGGTTCTTTTGGGTCAAAACTTACATCTGCAACTACACCATCAGGAAGCTCTGTAGGATCAACTGTTAAAGGAAACTTGTTATTAGCAAATAATACATCAACTATTTGTCCATAGGCAGCTAAAGTTTTAGTTTTAGTTATTTTAATAAATACACGAGATTTTTCTGCTTCAGTAAATTGTACATCAGAACCATATAAGCCACGATAATTACGATATGATTTTAACCAACGTTGTTCATCTTGTTGTCTATAATCGTCTGCTCTATTATAACGTTCCATAATAAAAGGAATAATTTTAGCTACATCTAAATCTTCTACTACAGATTCTTCTGTGTCTTCTAAAACAATTGCCTCATCTTCAATAAATATTTCGTTATCTTCTGCCATTTATTTTACCTTTAATATCCAAATGTTGTATCTGCTATAGCCATTCTATTTGTTCTAGCTGTATTAGGATCGTAATCAAATATACTAAACCTTGGTCTTGACATAATACCATATCTTAAAGCATCGTACAAGTGGTCTTCTGAAGTTGTGTCAATATCTTCTGGGTTTTTCTTATCTATTGGTAGTGCTGGTAATTGAGCTATCATGTTAGTGCAGTTACTAAAAAATACAAGTCTAGGTTCTTCTGTGTATTCGTCTATTTGTAACCGTCTATGTATTTCGTTTTTACCTGCTACACGAGATCCTTTTGATCTGTCTGAAGGCCGCCACCTACAACCTCTTTGTACCATTTGTTCTGCTAGGGATGGGCCTGTATCGCCACGTTTGTGCCACAGTGAGGAGTCAAGTACTCCGTATCTCATTCCACCATCACCAGCTTCTAAATCAAGTATCATGTCTGCTAAATCTGTAGCTAATACTTTACTTACATATAACTCTCTGTATACAATAAGTTGTTCATTTGGAGATACTGCAAACCATATAACACCTGATTTACTTCCATATCCATAGTCACAAGCTCTAAATCTTACCCAGTTGTTAGGAACATCAAAGGGTTCAATAACGTGTATATTCCTATCAAACTCTGTAAAAGCTGCACCTTCTTTAATATCCCAGTCACCATCTAGTAACTGTCTACGCTGTTGTTCAGGTAAAGACAAAAGCATTGCTTCGTAGTCACCTTGTTCAGCTAAATAAGGATTATCTTTTAATCTTGCAGGTATAAACTTTCTTTTAAATAAAGACCTACCTGCTTTTTCATGTCCTGCTGGGTACTTTAAATCTTCTCCTGTTTCAATATCTGTAGCATTAAATGCTGTGTTAATTGAAGCAGGGTCTATAAACATTTTTTTAACCCAGTGATGTCCTCTACCTCCTGGATTTGTAGTAGCCCTCATATACACAGGTAAATCGGGTGCAGTGGATCGTAGACGAGAACGCATGTAATTCCATGCAAATGGTGTGGGCCATTGTGTTAATTCGTCAAAACCTATCCAACTAAACGCCAGACCCTGATAACGCAAAGCATCATCTTCTCTATCGAGATATGACATCCACAATCTTGCGCCAGATGGTGCGACCCACTGCATCTTTCTTTCTGACCATTTTATTCCAGGCCAGATTTTTGGATACATCTCTTGAGACTTAAATATAAGTTCTCTAAGCTCTTCTGTAGTATGTCGCAATAACAACCCAGAAAATGCAGGATGCCCCATATATCGTAACGGATCGGCAAGCATAGCGTAACTTTTGCCACCACCAGCCGAACCTCCATAAAGAACTTCTCTTTCACCTGCAGCAAGAAACTCAGTCTGAGGCCCATGATTAGGTTTAAATATAACATTATGTTGTTCTTCAATAGTCTCAATAGGATCAAGTTTTTCAATCTCTATTACTTTAGGTGGCTCTAGCTTCTTCTTCGCTGTAGCTTTCTTTTGAACCGACCCTTTGGCTTTCGATTTTTTCCGCTTTGGCGATTGCCTCTTTTGCATAGTCTGCCCATCTGCGTAAGCTTGCAGCTTGGTTGTTTCTTCTTTTTTCATTCTCTAAACGTTTCCTTAAACCTACATGTGATATGTATCTATCTGTATTACGAGTTAACCATTGTGATACTTCTCTATACGAATATTGTTTTAAATATCTTTTTGCTATTTCTAGTTTATCTAGTTGGTCAGGTATTGGGTTTAGTATTCCACTATCTTCTTTATCTAGCTCATAGCCAAAGGGTATAGTGCGAGAAATTTTAGGTATAGATACCCATTCATTATCTTCTTTTACATCTGTGGGTTGTGGTAGTTTCCACTTACCAAGGGGTCTAGTCATCATCTATTACATTTTTAGGAGGCATTAACATTACTCCACCTTTAGCTTCTACTTGTACTTTTTCTGTCTTAACGAGTCCAGTACGATCTAGTAACTCTTTAGCTGCTGCTATTTTATCTTTTATGCCTAATTCTGTAGGGTCAAATAAACCTCCTACCATAGCCATTGCAGCTTTAGGTGCGTTACGAGCCATGTAACTTTGTGTACTCTCTAGTATTTCTTCTTTCATAGAATTGACAACTTCAGTAGTACTTGTAGCATCTGAGTATCCTGCAAGTTTTTTAGCTGTTACTACATCGCCACCTGCTTGATCAAACAATACAGATAAAAACTGTTGTTGTCTTTCTGTTAGTTGTCTAGCCATGAGCCATCTCCAGTGCTTTTTCTTTTGTCTCATCATTACGTCTAGTCCAGCCTTTACCAAAAGTATCAAACGTAGACAGCTTTTCATAAAAACTTTGACGTGTGTAATGCATTTGTTCTATTATCTCATCTACTTCTACTTCAGCGACAGCTCGTAAAGTCATAGGGCCTATGCCACCATCCTGCTCTACACCGACTATGCGTTGCAAAGCTTTAGCAGATCGTGATACACCTGAATTAACAGCCCAGTCAAATACACAAAGATCAACCCCACTAGGAAGTTGATCACATTTAGCTCTATTCCAATAATTCTTTTTATAGATAGGTGCTACGTCTTCATGCGTCAAGTCACGCATTTCTTTAGGCGTAGTCTCTCTACCTACCCACTTATCATAGACTTTCTTGGTGACACCATAATTTGTGATGCCACCTGGATCTTTAGGATGATTTACAAAACCGCCTTCGTGTTCAAGTATTATTTCTAAACACGTACTGTAATTGCTCATCATTTTTTCTTTTTCATTACACCGCCTTTAGCGTAACCTTTTTTCTTTTTTGTCATACCACCTTTAGCCATATAACCCATTTTATTACGAACAGATGAAGGTAGTTTTTTTAAACCCTTTTGTGCAGATGAAGTTTTCTTCATTGCGCCACCTGCAGCGTAGCCTTTTTTCTTCATCATGCCACCTTTAGCTGCTTTTACTTTTGGTGTTGTTGTTTTTCTTTTATCTTTATTCTTATTTTTATTATCATAATAAACAAGTAGATCTTTAAAACTTAAACCCTTATCATCTGCTTCTTTTTTTAACGCTTTTAACCATGCTGGATCACCTCTATTAGACATTACTTCTTTCCTCCAAAAAATTTAGTTGCTGATCTTATTCCAAATGAAGCAGCTATCACTACTCCTAAACTATAACTATACCACTGTGGTGCTTCTCCTAATGCAGCAAATCCTGCTGCTGCAATTTCTCTACCCCAATCCCCACAGAAACTTAAAATAAATGGGCCACTTAATAAAAGTGTCAACCATTCATCCTTCCATGAGTTCTGTGTCGCTTTCATCGCTTCCAGATCCCAGTCTATTTCACCTGTAGCAATCTTTAGATCTTTGGTAGCTTTAGCTTTCTGTACAGCAGTTTTACCTTCAATCCACGAACCTGCTAGTCCTGCAACTGGCCCGACAATGTTACCAAGTAAACCAAACATTAGTTACCGCACTGGCATTTGTCACAGCAGTTACAAGGCATATTAAGTATTGCACGTATAACTCTATTTAGGTAGGCCATTGTTATGACCCACCTTTTTCTTTTAATACGATACCAAAGATACCACCTATAATACCTGCCCAAGTTAATATAGGCATGCTGAACATAAATCCTAGTCCTACACCTGCAAGAGCAAGTGCTAAATAAGTTGTAGGTTCTTTAAGTCTTCCTTTAATCCAATCCATATTTATTCCCCTTATTTAAATGCTATAGCGACACCTATTGAAAGGTCACTGTATTTAAAGTCTTTGTCTAAAGATAGTTCAGAATAAGCAGACAGGCTTTTGCTTATAGCCAATGTGCTTTTTACTGATGCACCAGAAATAGCAATAGAATCTCCACTTGCATATCCCCAGTCTAGTGCTGGTCTAATTGATAGTCTTGAAACGTTTGCAGTTACGCCAAAGTCTCCTGACCATTTTTTAGACTTAATTCCATACTCAACAGATGCGTCTGGCTTTATCATGGATAAAAGACCACCTCTTACAACTCCTTCAGCCTGTGCTGACATTGCTGTTAGTGTAACAATAACACCTGCAATAAATAAATTTCTCATTAATGTTCTCCAAATCCTGTTAGTCTTCTAATTTCACCACGACAGATTCCTAGATCTCGTAGCTGTCTTTCTGTCATATTCATTAGCTGATAATATGCAGTTCTATTAGCCATATAATTATGATATTTAATTAGTAATTTTCTGATCATTGTATAACTCCTTTTATATATACGTCAGTACTCTTGACTGATAAGGATGTTATACCATAGTTAGTTATAACATAAAAGAGATAATAATGCAACCCTGTTATGCAAAAAATTATTTATTAGGGCTAAAATATTCTTTTACAGAAATAGTAGCTTCTATTGTGTTTGTTGTTTCTGCATATAAAACTAGTTTATCTCCTGCATGTAAATGTAATAAACTATTATCTAATACATTATACGTACTATTAGCTGCAATAGAATGGGCTTTTAAAATATGATAATATGTTGTAGCACTTAAATCATACCATTGTACATTTATTTTTTTAGCACCAGAGTTATTATTAGATAGTAGTATTAAATCTACTGTAACATCATGATTGTTAGGGCAAGTATATACAACTGTTGCACTACCATCCGCAGAAGTTGCAGCTATTGTAGCATTAGATGTTGCTGTATTATAAGTTATAGCTACCATTATTTATTCTTTTTATTCTGTGTGCCTGTTACAGATGCACCACAATTTGCATATCCACCTTTATTAAAGGGTGTAGCAACTTTACCTGCAGTGTTTGGGTAATTTTCTTTAGCTTTCTTTTTGGACATTCC